>Ga0247720_100370_pt1 | contig 17875 bp, 18 predicted proteins | sample MSEWel2015_12_15_FD_189078 | JGI IMG/M metagenome (GOLD analysis project Ga0247720, IMG submission 189078) | Subsurface sediment microbial communities from gas well in West Virginia, United States - MSEEL Well Study Marcellus 3H_2015_12_15 | ecosystem: Environmental > Terrestrial > Deep...
CGGATGAGAAAGGGCCTTAAAAAATTCTGCGCGGAGTTCATAGATGTTTTCTGCCATGGGATTCACCTCCTATATTCCTATATTAGCATATAGGAAATATTAGGTCAACAAAAAATTTTCAAAAACCCAATAAGACAAAAGTTGGCTCATTAATAATTAAATACAACAAGAAAAAAAGGGAGTTAAAACAAAAAAACCAGTACGATATTGATATTGATACCAAATCAAATACATGGAAGATTGTTGTGGAGGTGCTTATTAAAAATAGTACAATCCAGATTCTGACAAAGTTTATCTATTTATTGAAATTTTAGGAGGTCCGAATCAGGAATATTAAAAGCCGCCACGACAAAGTGAAAAGGCAGATGCAAAAAGTATCTGCCTTTTTGTATTTTTATTGTAAGACTTTTTTTGTGATGAATGGTTTTTATTATGTATATACACACTTTTTTGAAAAATTTGATGCATTTAATTTGAAAATAGTGAAGAACACATTTTTCACATAATTTATTTAAAACTTTTTGATTATTTTATGTTATACCTTAAATATGGAGGTGAAAATCTTGCCAAGAAAAATTTATCTTGTAGAAGATGAAAAAAGCCTTAATGTTTTACTTGAAAAATATTTACAACGAGAAGGCTATGAAGTTACTACTTTTTTGGATGGAAATTCTGCAATGCAAAGAATAAAAGATTTGCCGGACCTTTGGATACTGGATATAATGTTGCCGGATATAGATGGCTATGAATTGATTAAGGCAATTAAGCAATATAATCAAAATACCCCTGTAATATTTATATCTGCAAGAAATGAAGAGCTTGACAGGGTAGTTGGATTAGAGTTAGGAAGTGACGACTATTTATCTAAGCCTTTTTTACCAAGAGAACTTGTTATCAGAACTAATAAACTTATGGAGAGAATCTATGGAAATAATGAGAAAAAAGCTGAAAACGACGTAAACATAGGTAACTACAGAATCAGCAAAAGACAGCGAACAATTTTTGATGGAGATAATGAAATCCAGCTTACCAACAAAGAATTTGAGCTTTTAAACTATTTTGTTGAAAACAAAAATATTTTGCTATCAAGAGAACAAATTTTAAATAAAGTATGGGGCGAAGATTATTTTGGGTCAGACAGAGTGATTGATGATACAATTAGAAGGTTGAGGAAAAAGCTCAATAAATTAAAAATTGAAACCGTATATGGATATGGCTATAGATTGGTGGAAAAATCATGAAGCGCTTTAGATTTAAATCATTGACAATGAGAATATGGGTGACTTTTTCAGTGGTAATTTTAATTATAATTTGCAGTACTTCAATTTTGTATTTGTTTGCTTTTAGAAAGATGGATGAAAATGCTAAAATGCAAGATCTGAAAGTTGTGCATGAGGCACTGCTAAAAAGCAACGATTTTAATCAACCTTTAAGCAATTTTAGTAAGATAAAGAATCTTAGAAACAGCGACAATTTTATTGTGAATATAGACGACAACAATAGGATATCGATAATAGATATCAATAAAAGAGGAGTACCCCCACCTCCGCCACCTCCAGGACATAATGATATAGCCATAAAAATATGGATGACTAGTTTTATAAAGGGCGACAACATCCATGAAAAGCAATTTAAAGAAGTCTATAATAATGTGCAATTTTTATTTATAATAAGCTCTATTGAATACGGCAGCACGGGGAAATCATATTTGATATCATATATGCCAAATATAAAAAATGACACTCTGCTATACATGGTAATTATAATAGGACTTATATTTATCGTTATTGGCTTTTTTGCAGCAAAAATTGTTGCAAATTATATCTCGAAGCCCTTAAAAGAACTTGAAAACTATACAGTAAAAATAGCCCATAAAGATTGGAGCGAACCGATTAAAATTAAAAGCGAAGATGAAATAGGAAGATTGGCAAAAGCCATGAATAGAATGCAAAAAGAATTAAAACGCGCCGATGAGGAAGAAAAGACGTTTTTGCAAAGTATATCTCACGATTTAAAAACACCTGTTATGGTGATTATGAGCCACGCTGAAGCAATAATTGACGGAGTATATATAGATTCTATTGAAAAAACCGCCGAAATAATAAAGGATGAAGCTACAAGATTAGAAAAAAAGATTAACCAGATGTTATATTTAAACACTTTAGATTATCTTCTTGAAAACAGCGGCAAAAATACCTATATAAATTTACATGATTTACTTTTGCGTATAATAAGCAGATTTGAAGTTATTAACAGCAAAATTGAGTGGAATTTGGACTTGGATGACGTTACAATTATGGGCGATGTAGATAAAATACAAGTCTGCATTGAGAATATTTTAGATAATGCACAAAGATATGCGGAAGAAAAAATTTGCATATCTTTAAAAAAAGAAAAAGACTATGCAGTACTTGAAATATACAATGACGGGCCAAACATTGACAAAGAACATATCGACCATATTTTCGATAAACTTTATAAAGATAAAACTGGTAATTTTGGTTTAGGCCTTGCTATTTCTAAAAAGATCATAGATTTTTACAATGGCGAAATTAAAGCAGTAAATAGGGAAAAAGGTGTAAGTTTTATCATAAAATATCCTATAAAATAAAAGCAATTGGCACTTTTGCTGATTGCTTTTATTTTATGCAATCACACAAAATTCACATAATCATTTGATATTAATGCAACAAATATGCTCTATACTTTTTTAAAAGAAGGAACTCTTTTTAAGTCCTGTTTTTTATCTTCCTTAAGAAATAAGCACAGTTTTACGTGAAATTAAAAACTAAGAAAGGATTGATAAAATGGAAATAAAAAAGGCTGTTATTCCAGCAGCTGGATTAGGAACCAGATTTCTACCAATTACAAAAACTATACCCAAGGAAATGCTACCTATTGTGGATAAACCTGTTATACATTATATTGTGGAGGAGGCTGTTAATTCTGGCATTAAAGAGATATTGATAATTACTAACAAAAATAAAAAAGCTATAGAAGATTACTTTGACAAGTTTGATGAAATTGAAAATAAAATTAAAAAAAGTAACAAAGAAGAGTTATTACCATTAATACGGGATACATGCAATTTGGCTGATATTTATTATGTAAGGCAAAAAGAACTTAAAGGATTGGGACATGCAATAAGTTGTGCAAAAGCTTTTGTTGGTAACCAACCTTTTGCAGTTTTGTTGGGTGATGACCTTGTTGACAGCAAGGTCCCATGCCTTAAGCAATTAATAAACTGCTATTCTAAATACAATTCACCTATTTTAGGAGTGCAAGCTATTGATAAAAAGAATGTTGTAAAATATGGAATTATAGATGGTATACCACTTGAGGACGGAACTTACAAAGTTAAAAGCATGGTAGAAAAACCTAAAGTCAGTGAAGCTCCATCGAATATTGCTGTCTTGGGCAGATATATACTAACTCCTCAGATATTTGATATACTTGAAAAAACCGAACCTGGGAAGAATGGAGAGGTACAGCTTACAGATGCGTTAAAAGTATTAGCACAGCAGCGACCAATATATGCTTATCACTTTGAAGGAAAAAGATATGACATTGGGGACAAGTTTGGGTTTCTTCAGGCTAATATAGATTATGCATTAAAGCGCAAAGAGTTGAGAAAAAGCCTTATAATATATCTTCAAGCTGTTTTGAAATCTTAATAAGGTGTAGCTTCCCGATTTTTAATGTTTTAGGGAAAGGAGTATAGATAATGTCTAAAAAGCAGATATTTAAAATTAGCCTGATTTTGATTTTGGGATTATCGATTTTTTTATGCATTTATACCACCTGGGAATATAGCAATAATATAATATCGCATCAAAAGGCTACTGAACATTTTATGCCGCCTATGGACAGCAGAAGTCAAATGGACAAAAATCAATTTCCGAATTTAAATCCAATGCAACCTGTACATCCTCAAGGCAGGAAAATGTCCAACATGAACATCAGTTCTATTTTTAAATACACTCTACCAATTGGCATATATTCAATGATTTTCCTATTTCTTTTTATTACTTTTTACTACTTTTTCATACATAAAAATACCAAGGTTAGACTAGATAATGAGATGAGAGTAGTAATTATTTTGCTTTGCATAGGTTTATTTTTCCGCATTTCATTAACAACATTAATAGAAGGTCATCCGGGTGACATAAACCTTTTTAAAAGGTGGGCAACATCTGCAGCAAATGACCTATTTAAATTTTATAAAAATACAACTTCCTGCGATTATCCTCCATTTTATATTTACATCCTTTTTCTTATTGGTAAAGTTGTGAGCATTCTGGCCTTAGAAAATTATTATACAATATTGTTAAAATTGCCTTCAATAATAGCTGATATTGTTACAGCCTTTCTTATTTATAAATTGGCTAAAAAACATCTTTCTCCAACAATTGCTATTTTTACGTCTACATTTTATGCGTTTAACCCAGCAGTTTTTACCAATTCAGCAATATGGGGACAAGTAGATTCCTTCTTTACTTTACTGGTTGTAGTGGCACTGCTTTTTTTATCACAAAAAAAATATGTACTATCTTCTACCGCGTTTACAGGGGCTGTACTAATGAAACCACAAGGAATAGTTTTCTTGCCAGTGCTTTTTTTCGAGTTAATAAGGGAAAAAAATCTCAAGACTTATATAAAAGTAATACTTTCTGCTTTAGTGACAGCTGTAGTTATTATTCTTCCATTTTCTTTAAATGGAGATGTGTTGTGGATTTTTAGATTATTTTTAAGTACCATATCAGAATATCCTTACGCTTCTGTTAACGCGTTTAACTTTTTCGGCTTACTTGGTGCGAATTATGTGAAAGATACTTCTGTCCTTTTTATATTCAATTATCATACTTGGGGAATGACTTTTATAGTTACAATTACCCTCCTTTCGTGGTTTATTTATGCTAAAGCAAACAGCAATTTATATGTTTTTGCTATAGCTGTTGTACAGATAGCAGGGGTGTTTACTTTTTCTACTAGCATGCATGAAAGATATTTGTTTCCAGCAATTGCTTTAGCAGTGTTAGCTTTTGTATATCTTAAAGACAAAAGATTTCTGGTATTGGCGGGTGGGTTTACTGCTACTGTCTTTGTAAATACCTATTACGTCTTGCTTCAAACATTAAAGGGCATAAATAACATACCATATAATTTTTTGCTGGTAGTTATTTCGCTTTTGAACATAGCATTGTTCATTTATCTTATCAAAATTTTGCTGGATAGCACCATTAAAAATAAAACACCTGCGACAACTGTCAATGATATAATCCCATAAACTTCACATATTTATTTGATACTAATATGACAATTACTAAGTATGCTTTAGAATATAAAGTTAACTCTTTTAAAAATTTGAAATATCATTTGGAATGACAAGTTAAGAGGTGAATTTTAATGTTGGAATATTTATATAGTCAAAATTCGATGGTACCACGTATAGTCATTACTCAAAATGACAAAAAGACTAAATTGAAGGCTTTTTTAGATCTATTTAGCATTTTTGTAAATAGAGAGTAGGTAGGAGACAAAGTATTTACAACTAATTAAGGAGGTATTCAAGATAATGAGTAAAACCGTCTATTCTGTGGTAGTGCCTGTCTACAATGAAGAATTGGTGATTGAAGAAAGTTATAAAAGAATAAAATCTGTCATGGACTTAACTAATGAAAGCTACGAAATTATTTTTGTAAATGATGGAAGCAAAGATAGGACAAGAAGTAAGGCAGAACAAATATGCAATAGAGACAAAAATGTAAAACTTATAAATTTTTCCCGCAATTTTGGACACCAAGCTGCAATAACAGCGGGAATGAAGTTGTCATCAGGAGATGCTGTTATTGTAATTGATGCGGATTTGCAAGATCCTCCAGAAGTAATGATTGAAATGATAAAAAAGTGGAAAGAAGGCTATGATGTAGTATATGGCAAAAGAGTCAAAAGAGAAGGGGAATCCTTTTTTAAGAAGTTTACAGCGAAAGCATTTTATAGATTATTAAAATTTATGACAAATATTGATATACCCGTGGATGCAGGTGACTTTAGACTTATAGATCGCAAAGTGTGCAATGTGTTATCGTCGCTTCCAGAAAGGAATAGATATATAAGGGGACTTGTTAGCTGGGCTGGTTTTAAGCAGACAGCTGTGGAATTTATACGACAAGAGAGATTTGCTGGAGAAAGCAAGTATCCTTTAAAAAAGATGATAAAATTAGCTATTGACGGAATAACTTCATTTTCCTACAAACCTTTGACTTTTGCTAGTCTTGTGGGAGGAATAGCAACACTAGTTGGCATAATTTCGACGATAGTAATCTTTCTGAAAAATATAATTAGCGATGAAGAAATATTAAGTTTAGGGTTTATTTTAGAAGTTAATATTGCTATGTTTGGATTGATATTAGGGTGGATTGGCATAATGGGAGAGTATATAGGAAGGATTATGGATGAAAGTAGGGGCAGGCCCCTATATATAATTGAAAGTATATTAAATTACAAGGAGATACCAGAGGAATATGGAAAGAATATCTGAACTGATAGATTACATTTATAATGGAAAATTAAAACATATAAGCCGCTTTGGAACAGTAGGAATAACCAATACTTTAATAGATTTTTTCGTGTTTACCGTATTCTACAAAATAATTGGAGTGAATTACGTTTTTAGTCAAGCTATAGGATATAGTTGTGGAGTGATAAACAGCTTTGTATTAAATAGAAAGTGGACTTTTGAAGTAAAAAATGCTAATAGTAAGATATTTTGGGAATTTGTAAAGTTTCTAGTATCGAATTTAATTTCTCTTGTGATTACAATGTTAACTATTGATTATTTAGTCAAAAATCTGCAATTAAATGTGTATATATCTAAAATAATTGTTACCCTTATAGCCCAAGTGATAAACTTTCTTTTATATAAGTTATGGGTATTTAGTTAGGAGGAATTACTGGTGAGGAAGATAAAAATTTCGAAGGAGATGTGTACATTATTACTAATTTTAACTTTGTCGACAGTATTAAATTTTACTAATTTAAGTATAGAAGGATATGGAAACAAGTATTATGCTGCTGCTGTAAAAAGCATGACCATGAGCTTAAAAAATTTTTTCTTTGTGTCTTTTGATCCGGCTGGGTTTGTATCAGTTGACAAACCGCCGTTAGGTTTTTGGATTCAGGCAATTTCTGCCAAAATATTTGGTTTCAGGGGATGGAGCTTAATTTTTCCTCAAGCCTTTGCCGGGGTTATTTCAGTAGCCTTGATATATGTTATCGTAAAAAAAAGTTTTGGCGGCACAGCAGGGCTCATTGCGGCTTTATCCCTCGCAGTAACGCCTGTTTTTGTAGCAGATAGCAGAAATAATACGATAGATAACTTGCTTGTTTTAACCTTGCTTTTAGCTTCTTTGTTTTTGCTTAAAGCCGCGGAAAAAGGTAAGTTGAGATATCTTCTTTTAAGCTTTGCCTTAGTCGGCATTGGCTTTAATATAAAAATGTTGCAGGCATATATGATCATTCCAGCTTTGTATTTTACGTATATTATTTCTTCTGCAGTACCTATTAAAAAAAGGATGTCCCAGTTGGCTATTGCTACAGTCGTTTTACTTTTAATTTCTTTGTCGTGGGCGATAATTGTGGACCTAGTACCTAAAGAGGATAGACCTTACGTAGGAAGCAGCACCAACAATACAGTAATGGAACTCATAATAGGCCATAACGGCCTTGAAAGGCTAGGAATTGGAAATAGCGGTTTTCCAAGCGGTGCGAACCGCATAAGAATTTCTGATAGGCAGGGTCAGCCTCCAATTAATGATAGAGATAGCAATTTTGCTCCTATTCCTCAAATACCAAACCAATATGGGCAAGATATGTTTGGCAAACAATTTGACGGATACAATCCGCCGCAGAATAATTTCGGCCTGGATGGTCAAAACAACATGATGCCACCAGCCAATAAGGGAAGAAATATACAGCAACGTGCAGGAGGAATGGGCGGAACTTTTGGAGGCCAAGAAAAAGCTAGCATAACCAGGCTATTTTCCAACAATAGCCTTTCTGATCAGATAATATGGCTATTCCCTATTGCAATATTTGGATTTATATCAGCCTCTATAAACACAAAATTAAAAAGGCCTTTTGATAATAAAGAAAAATTATCATTGATATTTTGGATTTCATGGCTATTGCCGGTTTTCCTGTATTTTAGCTATTCAACAGGTTTATTCCATCCATATTATTTAACCATGCTTGCACCACCAATTGTAGCACTTGTTGGCATTGGTCTTGTGTCAATGTGGCAATCTTATAAAACAGGTGGATGGACTTCATGGATTTTACCTGTTGCCCTCATTATAAACGGCTTAGTTCAGATTTTAATATTGTCGTATCATTATAATATGTCGAATATTCCTAAGATAATAATGATAGTATTGTCTGTTTTATGCTTTGCCTCAGCAGCTATACTTATTATTTTAAATTTAGTAAAAAGTAAAAACATGAAGCTAAGGAAGGTGCTGGTTGTTGCTGCTTTTGCAGGCCTTTTAGTAGCTCCTACAATTTGGTCAGCGACTACCATATTTTATCCAATGTCAGGGACTTTCCCATCAGCCGGTTTAGACCTTGCCTACAATAGAGAGGGTAGAAATCTTGACTCTACTACTGTTGATAATTCTAATGAGAAATTAATAAGTTTCTTACAAAAGAACAAAGGAAATGCAAAATATTTGCTTGTTGTTGCTTCAGCGCAGGATGCAGAAGACATAATAATTAAAACTGGTGAACCTGTAATGGCACTGGGAGGCTTTTCTGGTACTGACAATATACTGACTTTAGACCAATTTAAGCAGTTAGTCAAAAAAGGTGAAGTAAGATATGTACTAGTAAATGGAAGAGGAAATGGTTCAAACAGTGAAATAATGAATTGGGTTCAACAAAATGGCAAGGTTGTTTCGAAAAGTGAGTGGAGTGATACCAATACGACGTATAATCAGCAAAATCAAGTAGAAAATAATGTAAATTCAAATTTAGGCAATCCTAATATTGGCGGTTTTAATGATAGAAGTTTTGGGCAACTGTACGATCTAAAGGGGGTTAACATTAACGATTGATATATTCTGAAATGGCTATAATAATGTAGCCATTTCAGACTGCAGACAAAGCCCAAGGAATTCCGTATAATAAAAGGGATTCCTTGATTTAATGAAACAATTCCAACGCCAACGGCTTCCAGAAAAAATAAAAGTTCCTGAAAGTGCTTTTTATGTGATATAATATGAAGAAAAGATTTAATAGGAGGAGCACTTAAAAAGTGACAAGAGTAGATTTATCTCTTAAAAGAAATGGTCATAAAAAAGCTGTGGCTTTTTACACTTTAGGCTGTAAGGTAAATCAATATGAGACAGAAGTCATGGCTGAGCTTTTTAAAAAAGCTGGTTATGAAGTAGTTGATTTTGACGAAAAAGCGGATGTTTACGTAATAAATACCTGTACTGTAACAAATAGAAGTGATATGAAGTCAAGGCAGGAGATACGAAAAGCTAGAAAGAAAAATCCTGATGCGCTGGTAGTAGCTGTTGGCTGCTATGTGCAAGTAAGTCCAGAGGAAGCTTTTTCTCTTCCGGAAGTGGACATAGCGATTGGTACGAAAAATAAGGACAAAATAGTGGAATTAGTAGAGGAATTTACACAAAAAAATCAAAAGTTGAGTGTGGTAAATAATATAATGACTCAAAAGGAATATGAGGAATTTGGAGTAACAGCTTATACAGAAAGGACAAGGGCATATATAAAGATTCAAGACGGCTGCAATCAATACTGTACTTACTGCATAATCCCTTACGCCAGGGGACCTGTGAGAAGTAGAGACCCCAAAAAAGTACTAGATGAAGTAAAAAGGTTTGCTGATTCAGGGTATAAAGAAATTGTTCTCACAGGTATACACATAGCTTCCTATGGCAAAGATTTAAAAAATATTGGGCTTTTGGACATTATAAAGATGATTCATGAAATAGATGGCATAAAAAGGATAAGACTTAGTTCTATTGAGCCTACTTTTTTAACTGAAGAGTTTGTGAAAGAAATAGCTAACTTGCCTAAGATGTGCAGGCATTATCATGTATCCCTTCAAAGTGGATGTGATGAAACCTTAAAAAGAATGGGAAGAAGATATACTACAAAGGAGTACAAAAGTGTAATTGATAGGTTAAGAGAATACATCAAGGATGTGGCGATAACTACAGATGTTATGGTGGGATTTCCTGGTGAAACGGAAGAGGAGTTTCTCAAGACTTACAAATTTGTGGAAGAGATTTGTTTTAGCAAAATGCATGTTTTTAAATATTCAAGGAGAAAAGGTACAAGAGCATACAACTTTCCAAATCAAGTTGTAAATCATATAAAAGAAGATAGGAGTAAAAAGCTCATAGAATTGTCTAATAGGTGTGAATATAAATTTATGGAGAGTTTTATAGGGAAAACTTTGGAAGTCCTCTTTGAACAACCAGTAAAGAATATGGAGGGTTATGTAGAAGGCTTGACTGATAATTATTTAAGTATAGCTGTTAAAGGGGATATAAAGTTACTTAGAAATGAGATTTTTCCAGTGAAAATAAAAGAAATAAAAGATAATTTCTTAATTGGAGAAATTGAAGGAATTTAACCTGATGTGTAGAATATAAAAAGAGGAGGTGAAAGGATGTCAGATTGCATTTTTTGTAAAATTATAAATAAAGAAGTACCTTCCAATATAGTCTATGAAGATGATTTAGTAGTAGCATTTAGAGATATTAACCCCCAAGCACCTGTGCATATCCTCATTGTGCCAAAAGAACATATACCGACATTGTTAGATTTAAATGAGGATAACAAACATATAGTATCTCATGCTTATATGGTGGCAAAAGAATTGGCAAAAAAAGAGGGCATTGACGAAAAAGGTTATAGAATTGTATCAAACTGTGGAAATGACGGGGGACAAACGGTATATCACATACATTTTCATCTTTTAGGGGGTAGATTTATGACTTGGCCACCAGGTTAATCATTGACACATTATGGTTTTAGGAGTATAATAAAATGAGAATTTTCAGCAAGACATCGCAGCAGAATACGCAGCTTAGCTTGAGCAGTTTATCTGGAGGGAGGGAGAGTAGTGGCTGAAGTAAGAGTCGGCGAAAACGAATCATTGGACAATGCTCTGAGAAGATTTAGGCGCCAATGTTCCAAAGCAGGCGTTTTATCAGAGGTTCGCAAAAGAGAGCATTACGAAAGTCCCAGTGTAAAACGTAAGAAAAAATCCGAAGCAGCAAGAAAAAGAAAATATAAATATAATAAATAAAGGAAGTGCTTGCCATGCCCCTAAAAGAGCGAATATACAAAGATATGGTAGAAGCTATGAAAAACAAAGATAATTTCAAAAAGAATATTTTAAGTATGGTAAGAGCAGCTATTCTCCAAGTTGAAAAAGATACTCAAAAAGAATTAGACGATGAAGGGGTCATCAATGTAATTTCTAAGGAGATAAAGCAAAGAAAAGAAGTGTTGCCGGATTACGAGAAAAGTGGAAGGCAAGACTTAGTGGATAAAGCCAAAAAAGAAATTGAGATTATGCTTTCTTATTTACCGAAGCAGCTATCCGAAGAGGAAATAGAGGAAATAGTGAAAAAAGTTATAGAAGAAACGGATGCTAAAACCAAAAGCGATATAGGAAAAGTAATGGGAAAAGTAATGCCAATGGTAAAAGGGAGAGCAGATGGCAACCTCGTAAAAGAGATAGTAAATAAATATTTACAGTAAACAAAGGACTTGATACCATCAGGTGTCAAGTCCTTTAGTAATTTTATCCTCCATACCAGAGAACTGTCGCCTATTAAAAAGGGAGAGAATTTTTTTAATTTATTTCTCATAAAATTTTAAAAGAAGGGAGGCTACGCTATGAGAGATGGGATAAAAAACGAACTTGTAAATGCAATAGACTTTCCAAAAGAGGTACTGCTTAATCTCCCTAAAGTAACTTTGATAGGTAAAAACCATATTACCATAGAAAACCACAAGGGAATTATTGAGTATATTCCTGAAAGGATTAGGGTGAATACGACAATTGGAGTCATTAGGATATTAGGTAAAAAAATGATAGTGAATTCTATAATGACAGAGGTCATAACTATTAGCGGGGAAATAACAAATATAGAAATATTGGTATAGGAGGAGTATTTTTGATTGCAATAAAATTATGGAATTTTATAAAAGGATATGTTATTATTAAAATTGAAGGTTTGTCAATTGAAAAATTTTTAAATCTTATAATGGTAAATGATGTCTATATTTGGGATATTGAGCGGAAAAATTATACAACTGTAGTTGCAAAAGTAAGTTTAAAAGGCTTTAAGGAAATAGTGTCTTTTGCGAAAAAAACTAACTGTCGTGTTTCAGTGATTTCTAAAAGAGGATTGCCCTTTGTAATTTCGCGATTAAAAAGAAGAAAATCATTGGTTTTTGGGGCGGTAGTTTCTATTATACTGATTTATGTATTTTCTACTTTTATATGGGAAATTAATATAGAGACCGTCAACAATGTAAATGAAAAAATGGTTTTAGAAAAGCTTTCACACTTAGGGTTGAAGCCAGGGGTTTCTAAATTTGCTATAGATGTCAATAAAATAGAGACCGAATTTTTATTACAGAACAATGATATATCCTGGGTAGGAATAAATATAAAGGGTACTAATGCTTTTGTAAAAGTTGTAGGTAAAACAAAACCTCAAGAAGTATTGTCAAAAGATGAACCTTGCAATATAATAGCTAAAAAAGATGGTATAATTTATAAGATGACGGTTTTAGAAGGGGAAGCGATAAAAAAAGTTGGAGATACAGTAAAAGCGGGAGATATAATTGTTACAGGTATAATTGAAAAGCCAGGACTAGAGACAAGATTTGTGCATGCTGATGGTCAAATTATTGCAAGGACATGGTATGAAGTTTATGCTGACGCAGAACTCAAAAAAGAAGTCTTTGAAAGGACAAACAACAAGATAACCGTTACAAAAATAATATTTGGCAATAATACTATAACTATATCCCCTAAAAAGGTAGACTTTAAGAATTTTGAAAAAGAGGAAAAAGAGATAATATCAAAAGGTTTTCCAATTAGAATAATAAAAGAAGTGTATTACGAAACTAAGCCTAAAACTATTGTTTTATCTAAAGAGGAAGCAAAAAATGTCGCTTTTGAAAAAGCATTAAAGGAGTTGGAGAAAGTTTTAGGACCTCAAAGTAAAATACTAAACAAAAAAGAAAGTTATGTGATTATACAGGATAAAATATTAAGGGCCAATATTACTGTAGAAGTTTTAGAGGATATAGGAATGAAAGAAAAAATTTCTTATATAGGAGGGGAAAACTGACTAAATTGATTAAGGAATTGGCTATCAATATTGAGGATATAGATCAAGCTGCCAATTTATTTGGGAACTTTGATGAAAATATTAAGTTAATAGAAGAGGGATTGGACGTCAAGATAGTGTTAAGAGGAGGAACTATTAAGATAACGGGGGAAGAAAAAAACGTGGAGTCTGCGAATAAACTTTTTAACAAGTTGATGGGCATGATTGAAAAAGGAGATGTGATTACTACTCAAAATGTTTTATACACTATGAATATGATTGAGGCAGGAGAAGAAGAAAAACTAAAATCTTTAATGTCTGATACTGTTTGTATAACAGCAAGAGGCAAACAGATACGGTGCAAAACTTATGGGCAAATGAAGTATGTAGAAGCTATGAGAAAAAATCAGATTGTATTTGGAATAGGACCTGCCGGTACAGGCAAGACCTATTTGGCTATGGCAATGGCTATTACAGCCATGAAAAACAAAGAAGTAGGCCGTATAATTTTAACAAGGCCGGCTGTTGAAGCAGGAGAAAAGTTAGGTTTTCTGCCAGGAGATTTGCAAGAAAAAGTTGACCCTTATTTAAGACCTTTATACGATGCTCTTTACGACATTTTAGGAGCAGAGGTTTTCCAAAAGTACATGGAGAAAGGCTTAATTGAGGTAGCACCACTAGCTTATATGAGAGGTAGAACTTTAGACGATTCTTTTATAATACTCGATGAGGCTCAAAATACCACTCCCGAACAGATGAAAATGTTTTTGACACGTATAGGCTTTGGCTCTAAAGCTGTTATAACTGGTGACGTAACTCAAATAGATTTGCCACGAGGGAAAAAATCTGGCTTGAAAGAGGTTATGGAAATATTAAAAGGAATAGAAGGTATAGAGTTTGTAATGCTTTCTGAAGAAGATGTGATAAGACATCCTCTTGTAGCTAAAATTATAAAAGCTTATGAAATTTATGAGAAGAATAAGGAGGAAAACAAATCAGAAATCCCGGAGCGAGGGGAATAATTTATGAAAAAATTGGACAAACATATAAAAAATATAATTAAAAATGAGCGATTAATAATCATTTTTTTTGCTGTTTTTTATTTTATTTTCTCTTATGCCTTAGTTTATACTAGTGTAACGCCTCCTAAATTTGACCTTAAGGCAGGGGATGTAGCAACCCAAGATATAAAGGCACCTAAAGATGTAGTGGATATAATAGCTACTCAAAAAAAGATACAAGAAGCAGTAAATGCGGTAAATCCTAAATATGATTACAATGAAAATATTGCAAAAGAATCTTATAGTAAGCTAGTTGATTTTTTCAATAAATTGAGAGAAATACGCAAATCTCAAGAAGCAGAAGAAAAAAAGTTGCAAGACTTTAAAGCTATAAGTCCAATTGGTTTGGAAGAGGATGATATAACTTTGCTTTTAGAAATAGATGATAATACTCTTATAAACATGGAATCGGTTGTGTTGTCGACTGAAAAAGCGATTATGGCAAGGCAGATTACGGAAGATACTTTACCTACTGTTTTAGAAGATGTTGAAAGTGTTGTAGAAAGTTCTGATATTTCTGCAGAAGTAAAACCAGTAGCAATTAAGGTTTTATCTTCTGTTATTGTTCCTAATATGATATACAATGCCTATGAGACAAACCTTGCTAAAAAAGAAGCAGAAGAAAAAGTACAGCCAGTTATGTATAAAAAAGGGCAAAACATTGTGGTCAGTGGAGAGGTAGTGACACAACAACAAATCGAAGTTTTAAAATCCTTGGGCCTTTTAAAGAGTAGTAGTAAAATTGATTATGGAATGATAATAGGTTTGCTTTTGATATTAGGCTTGTCACTGTTTCTATCAATGTATTATATTATAAAATTGGACAAAAAGATTACTACCAAAAAAATCTACATGGAATTGTTGTGTTTAACAGGTATTTTTTATCTTTTATTGGTGGTTGCCTTTAAAGAGATTGAACCCCTTTTAATTCCCTCAGCTACTTTGCCTATGTTAATTTCTGTTTTAATAGATCCTTATATTGCCATTATGATAGACATAATTTATTCTCTTTTAGTAGGCTTGATGGTGGGGTTTAACCAAGAATTTATTTTTATGTCATTGCTAGGAGGATTGATTGGTGCAGTAAAACTTTCTCATCCTAAACAACGTTTAGACTTTGTTAAAGCAGGCCTTTACGTTAGTGGTGTAAATCTTGTAAGCATTGTAGGGATAGGGCTTTTAAATAGCAATGATATAATTTCTGTATTAAAAAGTAGTTTATGGGGGATTGTTAGTGGGACTTTTAGTATAATTTTGGTGATTGGCACTTTACCTTTTTGGGAAGCAGTTTTTGATATTCTAACTCCTTTAAAACTTTTGGAACTATCAAACCCAAATAACCCGCTCCTAAAAAGACTTATGATGGATGCTCCTGGGACTTATCACCACAGCATGGTAGTGGCAAATCTTGCAGAAGCTGCTTCTGATGCTATTGGAGCCAACAGTTTATTGGTTAGAGTAGGAGCTTATTATCATGATATAGGTAAAATTAAAAGACCTTATTTTTTCAAAGAGAACCAGCTTTCAGGAGAAAATTTACATGATAAAATCTCTCCTGATTTAAGTACATTAGTAATAATTTCTCATGTAAAAGATGGAGTGGAGCTAGCTAAAAAGTATAAGCTTCCTCAACAAATCATTGATTTAATAAAAGAACACCATGGTACTTCTTTGGTGAAATATTTTTATACTAAGGCTTTACAAAATGAAGAGGAATCTTGCGAAGAAGAATCTTTCAGATATCCAGGTCCAAAGCCTTCTACTAAAGAGTCTGCTATTTTGATGTTGGCAGATTCTGTAGAAGCAGCTGTGAGGTCTATTCCTGAACCTACTGAGGAAAACATAAAAAATATGATAGATAAAATCATTGCAGATAGATTAGGCGATAGTCAGTTGGAAGATAGCGATTTAACTTTAAGAAATATTAAAACTATAAAAAATTCTTTTTTGACTGCTTTAACAGGTATGTTTCACAAAAGAATTGAGTATCCTGATATTGAACCAAATCAAAATAAAGAGGTGTTAGAATGAACATTTTAATCGACAACAGACAAGATAAAGTTGAGGTGATAAATTTAGAAGAATTGGTTAAAAAAGTAATAAAAACTGTATTAAAAGTAGAAGAGGTTATTGATAATGTTGAAGTAAGTGTGTCCTTTGTGGATAATGAGGAGATTAGAAAATTAAATAAATATTACAGGGGCATAGATAAGCCGACAGATGTTTTGTCGTTTCCTTTAGCAGAATTTGAAGAGACTTATGACAAGATTGAGAAAATAGACCAAGAGTCAGAAGAAGTACAGCCAATAGGAGACATAGTTATTTCTTTGGAAAAAGCGTTGGAGCAATCAATTGAATATGGCCATTCCTTTGAGAGAGAAGTAGCTTATCTGACTGCTCACAGCATGCTGCATCTTTTGGGTTATGACCATCAAACTGAAGAGGAAAGAAAAATTATGAGGCAAAAAGAAGAGGAAATTATGGCGAGGCTTAATATTAGGCGGTGATTTTGTGAAATCGAGAAATTTGATTGACAGCTTTAATTATGCGATAGAAGGGATCTTACATGCTTTTAAGACTCAAAGGAACATGAAAGTTCACTTTGCCGTAGCAATATTTGTATTGTTTTTTTGCCTTTTTTTTAACCTTTCCAAAGTAGAATTTGTGGCAATTTTGTTTACTATTTCTTTAGTTTTAATTTCTGAAATGATAAATACAGCTATTGAAACCGCAATTGACATGATGGTTAAAAATTATAATCCTTTGGCTGAAGTCGCGAAAAATGTCGCTGCAGGAGCAGTTCTTATATCTGCAATAAATGCTGTTCTTGTAGCTTATTTAATATTTTTTGATAGGGTAAACCCTTGGACAAAAATAATTTTAATAAGGCTTAGAGAGTCACCGATTCATGTCACAGTTACAAGCCTTTTAGTTGTTGCTTTTTTGACTGTAATTTTAAAGGTACATTTTAAAAAAGGAACCCCTATGAGGGGAGGAATGCCCAGCGCTCATAGTGCTCTTGCTTTCGCTACTGCGACAGCTATAACTTTTATGACAGCAAACGCCTTTATTGCTACTTTAGGCTTTTTACTTGCTCTTATGGTGGCTGAAAGCAGAGTAGAAGGTAAAATTCACTCTTTTTCTCAGGTATTTTTTGGAGGTTTGTTTGGAATCTTGATTACGGTGTTGATTTTTCAAATAATCAAATAAGGAGTGATTATATGGGCTATAAAGCCGGTTTTGTAGCATTAATTGGTAGAACTAATGTAGGTAAATCTACTCTTTTAAATGCAATTTTGCAAGAAAAGATTGCTATTACTTCTCCCAAACCTCAAACCACTCGAAATACTATTCGTGGGATTTTGACGACAGATGAATACCAGGTTATTTTTGTTGATACTCCTGGTATTCATAAACCTAAATCTAAATTAA
>Ga0247720_100371_pt1 | contig 17847 bp, 15 predicted proteins | sample MSEWel2015_12_15_FD_189078 | JGI IMG/M metagenome (GOLD analysis project Ga0247720, IMG submission 189078) | Subsurface sediment microbial communities from gas well in West Virginia, United States - MSEEL Well Study Marcellus 3H_2015_12_15 | ecosystem: Environmental > Terrestrial > Deep...
GAAATAGTTCCAATTCTTCCCAGTCCATATTCCTCTTTAATATTTTCCAAAGGATAAATATCATAAGCAACCTCTTCATAGGGGTGGACATTCAGCATTGCAGTAACTACTTTTTCTAAATATTTCTGAGGTACTATAGTTTCTATCTTTACTTCTTCTGTCTTTTCTAATTTTCCTATTTCACCAATAAACGGGTTTGTTCCTTCTAAAGGTCTATAAGTTCCAATGCCTCGACTTTGGAAGGTAGAATCGCTGTAATTCCCAATAAAGCCAGCACCTGCACTGCACATAGCATTTCTTACTACTTCTTCATATCCTTGTGGCACATAAACTACAATCTTTTTATATCCTTCGGAATAAGTGACATCCAAAACTTCCCTATCGTATATTCCTAAGACATTGCACAAAATATCATTCATACCATTTGGAGCTATGTCAAAAGAGGTATGGGCCGCGTAAAGGGAAATATCATTTTTAATAAGTTGTATTAGCAATGAGCCTACTGGATTATCAGTTCTAATATTTTTTATTGGCTTAAAAATTAACGGATGATGAGTTACAATCATATCTACTTTTTTATTAACTGCTTCCTTAACTACTTCAAAAGTAGCATCTAAAGCTACCAAAATTTTGGAAACCTCTTTAGAGCCATCTCCTACCAATAATCCTACGTTATCCCATTCTTCTGCAAATTTACGCGGTGCAAGCTTATCCATTATGGAAGCTATCACTTGGCATTTCAAGCCCATTTATTAACACCTCGAATTTCTTTACTTTTTCCTCTAATTGCTTACGCTTTTTATTGCACTTAGGAAGTTTATCTATAATTTGTTTCATTTTGTCAATTTTATACTGTAAGAATTCTTTTAACAGAGGATGTCTTTTTTGTATAAGTTTTTCTCCTATTTCATAATATATGTCATTTTTGACTTTTTGTCTACCATGTTCTGCTACTATTATTTCATAATATTTTTGCTTTTCCTTAACTAATTCCTCATCACAAATTTTATATCCATTTTCTATTAAGTATTCCCTCAAATATGCCGAATCTCTCATTGGTTGAAGTAAAAATTTTTTAATAGTTTTTGCAATATCTTTTCCTTCTTCTAATATTTTTGTAATTAAAATTCCTCCCATACCTGCAATGACAACCACGTCTACTTCCCCTGGCAACAAAACATGAAGACCATCACCTAACCTCGTGTCTATCAAAGATTGCAAATTTCTTTTCTCAACTTCTTTTACAGCTTTATTCAATGAGGCTTCATTTAGATCTGATGCCACAACATAGGTAGCTATTTTGTTTTCAATAAGGTAAACAGGAATAAAACCATGATCAGTGCCTATATCTGCTACTTTTGAATCCTTAGGAATATATTCAGCAATTTTTTTTAATCGTTGAGTAAATTTCATGTAATCCTCCTAAAAAGTATAAAAATAAAAAAAGCATTTAAAGCTAAATGCTTTTTTCAAAATGGTGGGCCTTCAGGGATTCGAACCCCGGACCAATCGGTTATGAGCCGACCGCTCTGCCAGCTGAGCTAAAGGCCCAAAAAGTGGCTCCTCAGGTAGGATTCGAACCTACAACCTACCGGTTAACAGCCGGTTGCTCTACCCTTGAGCTACTGAGGAATACAATAATAATTATACCGATTTTTGCCCTATTGTCAAGAAGCTCATTTAATCAAGAAAATCTTTTAATTTTTTACTCCTGCTGGGATGTCTCAACTTTCTCAAAGCTTTTGCTTCAATTTGCCTTATGCGTTCTCTTGTTACATTAAATTCTTTTCCTACTTCCTCTAAAGTCCTTGCTCGACCGTCATCAAGTCCAAATCTCAGTCTTAGTACTTTCTCTTCCCTTGGAGTTAAAGTGTCAAGAACATCCATTAATTGCTCTTTTAGCATTGTAAATGCAGCAGCCTCTGCTGGAGCTGGGGCATCTTCATCGGGTATAAAATCCCCCAAATGGCTGTCTTCTTCTTCACCTATAGGAGTTTCCAAAGATACAGGCTCTTGAGCTATTTTCATTATCTCTCTTACTTTTTCTTCTGGCATTCCCATCTCTTTAGCTAACTCTTCAGGCGTAGGTTCGCGACCTAATTCCTGCAGCAATTGTCTTTGGACTCTTATCAACTTGTTGATAGTTTCTACCATGTGCACAGGAATTCTTATAGTTCTCGCTTGGTCTGCAATAGCTCTTGTAATAGCCTGCCTTATCCACCACGTAGCATAAGTACTGAATTTGTAGCCTTTTCTATAGTCAAACTTTTCAACAGCCTTAAGTAATCCTAAATTCCCTTCTTGTATCAGGTCTAAAAAAAGCATTCCTCTACCTACATATCTTTTTGCTATACTTACAACCAATCTTAAATTGGCTTCTATAAGTCTTTTTTTAGCTTCTTCGTCCCCTTGTTCAATTCTTTTTGCTAATTCAATCTCTTCCTCAGGAGTTAAAAGAGGAATCTTTCCTATCTCTTTTAAATACATTCTAACAGGATCATCTATACTAATTCCTTCAGGAAGAGAAAGATCTAAATCTAAATCTTCTTCATTTATTTCTTCTTGACGGGGTTCCTCACCAACAATTTCAATTCCCATGTCTTCAAAAGCATCATAAACTTTCTCAATTTGGTCAGGATTTAAATCAATATCCTCTAAGGAATCCATTATCTCATTGTAGGTGAGCATCCCAGTTTTTTTGCCTTTATTTATAAGTTCTGTAATGGCATCTTTAGACAATTCTTCGTTGTTCATAGGTTTCCCCTCCCTATGGGTTTCTTTCTTTTTGGCCATTTTTTATCTTTAGCATCTCCTTTTCACAATTTTGTAATTCTATTAAAAGCTGTCTCTCTTTTTCTATATCCCCCAACATATGAGCCTCATTTATAGCTCTTTTGATGTTTTCTCTTTTAACTGCCAAACTATTAATGAGAATCTTGTTTATAATATCATCTGCAGCTTGTTCAGTAATATTTTCACTCTCGTAAAAAGCTTTAATAATATCGTTAAACTCAGATATGAGATCTTCATCTTGTAATAAATATACAATGTCGTTTATTTGAACTTTTTCTCCAACTTCCAGCCTTGACATTATTTCTTCAAAAACTGGCCTTAACTTAACATTCTCCAACATATCAGGAGTAATTGTCTCTTTTATCCTTTTGTAAAGATCATTATCATACAGTATCAATGCAATTAAGTATTTTTCAGGCGATATTTTATTACTACTGTATATATTATGCCTTATATTACCAGCCATATACATATTTTTTTGATTTTTTCTAATTTTCCTATTGACAAAACGACTAACCTCTGTTCTCACTGCATTTTCAGGTATTTGGGCAACTTTAGCTACGGAAGAAATATAAACTTCTCTTTTCACTTCATCAGAAAGGTTTGCAATATCTTTTGCAATTTTTTTAACATATACTATTCTATCTTGAGGATTATCAAGATCAAGATTTTTTCTGTATACTTTTGCTTTAAACTCAATTAAACTCTCGGCATTTTCTATTAATTGATTAAATGCTTCTACTCCTTCCTTTTTTATAAACTCATCAGGGTCTTTCCCCTCAGGTATAGTCAATACTTTTATATTTAAATTCAATTCATCGAGAATGTCAAGTCCCCTTATGGCAGCACTAACACCAGCTTCATCTGCATCGTAGGCAATTATAACATTTCTTTTATATCTTTTTATAAGTTTTGCTTGGTCCTCTGTCAAAGCAGTTCCTAAAGAAGCCACAGCACAATCTATTCCGGCCTGATGTAAAGAAATAGCATCCATATATCCTTCTACAATTATAAATTTATCTTGTTGAGTTTTTTTAGCAAAATTTATTGCAAATAGGGTTTTGCCTTTTTTAAAAACTTCCGTCTCAGGTGTGTTTAAATATTTAGGCAAACTATCATCAATTGCTCGGCCTCCAAAACCTATAACATTTCCCTTTAAATCTATAATAGGAAACATTACTCTATTTCTAAATCTGTCGTAATAGCGGTTATTTTTTTGTGACAAAAGTCCCGCCTTTAATAAAAAACTTTCTGTGTAACCTTTTTCCTTTAAAAAATTTAAAAGACCATTTCCCTCAGGTGGCGAATAACCTATTCCAAATTTCTTTATCGTAGCTTCTGTTAAACCTCTTTTTCTTATATAAGCTAAAGCTTGTCTGCCTTCTTCAGAAAAAAGCTTATTGTAAAAATACACAGCTGCTAATTTATTTACTTTGCATATTTCCCCAATAAGTTTCTTTTTTTGATACTCCTTTTCTGTCAACTCGACCTCTTCAAGAGTTATTCCTACTCTGTCCGCTAAAAATTCAATTGCTTCTTTAAAAGTCAAATTTTCAATATCCATTATAAAAGTAACGACATTTCCACTGGCATTACATCCAAAACAGTGATAAACCTGTTTTTCTTGACTGACCATAAAAGATGGTGTTTTTTCCCTATGAAAAGGGCACAGACCTTTAAATTCTTTTCCCGCTTTTTTTAATTCTACATACTCTGAAATAACATCTATTATGTCATTTGCTTCTATCACTCTTTCAATCATTTCTCTTGAATAAGCCATCAATACCACCTAGTTATTCTATTCGACAAAAATTGTTAAAATCCTCTTTTGTCTAAACTAACTTGTCACCAACGACCAATATATATTCGACAAAAGATTTAAAAATCCTCCTTTAGTTGTATTAAATTTTTGTTAAAACTAAAAAATTTTACTCAACCCAAGAACTAGGCAAAAAAATCTCTTTGTATTTTAAAAGAGCATATTTGTCTGTCATGCCAGCAATATAATCAGCAACAGCTCTTTCTCTTCCATAGAGTTCAACAAGTTTTATAAATTCTTCAGGCATCTTGTCAATATTATCATAAAAATAATAAAACAATTGTTCTACTATTCGTTTAGCTTTTTCCTCATCTTTTTTGGCTCTTGACCCAATATAGACCTTTTTGAACAAAAAATCTCTCAAGCTATACGTAGCCTCATAAATTTCTTTGCTCATTGAAACTTTTGGCTTTCCTAAACTATTGTTTATAACATCTTTTACCATTGTATCTATTCTTTTACTATGCTCATCCCCTAAAATTGCTATTAAATCTTTAGGTAAATCTTTGGGGTTTAAAACTTTTCCTCGTATTGCATCATCAATATCATGGTTAATATAAGCTATCTTATCGGAAATTTGCACTACTTGTCCCTCTAATGTCTGGGGTTTCCCTGAAGTAGAGTGGTTATAAATGCCATCTTTGACCTCCCAAGTTAAATTAAGTCCATTCCCATTTTTTTCTAAAATCTCAATTACTCTAATACTTTGTTCATTATGCCTAAAACCACCTTTTAAAAGTCTATTTAAAACCTCTTCACCAGAATGACCAAAAGGAGTATGTCCTAAATCATGACCTAAAGCAATAGCTTCTGTCAAATCTTCATTTAACCTCAAAGCTCTTGCAATGGTTCTTGCAATCTGAGCTACTTCTAATGTATGAGTAAGCCTTGTCCTATAATGGTCACCTTCTGGAGAAATGAAGACCTGTGTTTTGTGGCTCAATCTTCTAAAAGCTTTGCTGTGAATAATCCTATCCCTATCTCTTTGAAATTCTGTCCTTACATCGCATTTTTCCTCTTCTCTATCCCTGCCGCGAGTTTCACGGCTTTTTGTCGCATAAGGAGAAAGCAGTTGATATTCTAATTCTTCTGTAATTTCTCTAATTTTCATTTGACCACCTAGCCTTTTTTATTTATGGTGGTAAAAATAAAAACCCATAAAAGGGTTTTTCCATCTCTTTTTAATGTCCTTTTTTATTTAGCCATCATTACTGTTAACACCATAGACAAAATTATAAACAACACCGCTGCTATGGTAGTAAGTTTCTCCAGTGTCCCCTCCATAGTTCGAGCTTTATTTTTCCCAAAAAACGTTTCTGCTCCTCCTGCAATAACGCCTGAAATACCTGCACTTCTGCCCTTTTGTAAAAGTATAACTACTATTAAGAAAATGCTAACCAAAATCTGTATACCCATCAGTACAGTTTTTAGCATATTTACACCGCCTTATCTCTAATTTTTGCTCTGTCAAAAACACAATACTACATATTATATTATATCTCTAATGTATCTCTTAATCAAGGGTTTTTATTAAAAAGTGTGTGCCAAAAGTTAATAGTTGCCCACCTCCGCCATCCTTAGCTTCGGCCCCGCTTCTGTTTCTTCCTCTCGCAAACTTGCTTCTGCTCCGCCAAGTCACTTCTCTTATGCAAAATGTCAGCAATATTCCTAACTTATAATTTTACAGACTATTAAATAAGGGAATCCTTTTTGGATCCCCTTATTTTTTAATATTGTAAAAAGCATTTTTGCCAAGATATTGGGCTGTACTTCCTAAAACTTCTTCAATTCTTAAAAGCTGATTGTATTTTACAACTCTGTCAGTTCTTGCAGGTGCTCCAGTTTTAATTTGTCCTGCATTTACTCCAACCACGAGGTCTGCAATTGTGGAATCTTCTGTCTCTCCGGAACGGTGAGACACGACAGCCGTGTAACCTGCTCTTTTTGCCATTTCAATAGCGTCCAAAGTTTCTGTCAATGTCCCTATTTGATTGAGCTTTATAAGTATTGAATTCGCAACTCCCATATTGATACCTTTCGAAAGTCTTTGAGTATTCGTTACAAATAAGTCATCTCCAACTAATTGTATTTTCTCTCCTAATCTCTCTGTTAACAATTTCCATCCTTCCCAGTCCTCTTCTGCAAGCCCATCTTCAATTGAAACAATAGGATATTTATTGACAAGTTGTTCCCAAAAGTCTACCATTTCTTCAGAGGTTCTAACGATTCCTTCTCCTTCAAAATGATATTTCCCATCTTCTTTATAAAGCTCCGTTGAAGCAGGATCTAATGCCAATACTACATCATCTCCTGGAACATATCCTGCTTTCTCTATAGCTTCTAGTATGACTTGTATAGCTTCTTCGTTTGATGTAAGGTTAGGTGCAAATCCTCCTTCATCGCCAACTGTAGTGCTTAATCCTTTGGAATGTAACACGTTTTTTAAATTATGATAAACCTCTGAACACATTCTTAATGCTTCTCGGAAATTTGGAGCACCAACAGGCATGATCATAAATTCTTGTATGTCCACATTATTGTCGGCGTGCTTTCCACCGTTTAATATGTTCATCATAGGTACTGGCAAAGTTTTTGCATTTACACCACCAATGTATTGATACAAAGGTAAACCACACTCTTCAGCTGCTGCTTTTGCAACTGCCAATGATACCCCTAAGATAGCATTTGCTCCTAATTTGCTCTTATTGGGAGTTCCATCTAGTTCAATCATCGCTTTGTCAATTGCTACTTGGTCTTGTGCTTCCATGCCAATTAGCTCAGGAGCAATAATGTCATTGACATTTTGAACAGCTTTTAGCACTCCTTTTCCCAAATACCTTGATTTGTCTCCATCTCTTAATTCAACTGCTTCAAAAGCTCCTGTAGAAGCCCCTGAAGGCACAGCAGCTCTCCCCACTGCACCGCTATCTAATTCTACCTCTACTTCAACTGTAGGATTTCCACGGGAGTCAAGTATTTCTCTTGCAAAAATATCAATAATCGATGACATGACAACTTCTCCTTTCTTTTTAATTTTATTTTCTTCCAATAATTAAGGATTTACCTGTCATTTCTTGAGGCATAGGCAGTTTCATTATGTCTAATACAGTTGGAGCAATATCAGCCAGTATTCCATCTTTCCTCAAATCAATATCTCCCTCACCTATAACAATAAATGGCACTGGGTTTGTAGTATGAGCAGTTTGTGGTTCTTTTGTCACTGGATCAATCATTTCTTCTGCATTGCCGTGATCAGCGGTTATAATTATTGTTCCTCCTACACTTTGAACAGCATTTACTATTCTTCCAAGGCACTCATCTATTGCTTCAATCGCTTTTATTGCAGCATTTAAAACTCCTGTATGACCTACCATATCAGGATTTGCAAAGTTTAAAAGAATAAAACCATATTGATTTGACATAATCTTAGGTATTACAGTATCTGTAACCTCATAGGCACTCATTTCCGGTTTTAAGTCGTAAGTCGCTACTTTAGGAGAAGGAACTAAAATTCTTTCTTCACCATCATTAGGTTCCTCTACGCCACCATTGAAAAAGAAAGTTACATGAGCGTATTTTTCAGTTTCTGCAATTCTAAGCTGTTTAATCCCTTTTTTACTTAAGTATTCACCAAGAGTATTCTCTAGTCTTTCTGGTTTATACGCCACATGTATGTTTTCAAAGGTTTCATCATACTGAGTCATTGACACAAAAAATACAGGAAAATATCCCTTTTCTCTTTCAAAATGGTTAAATACTTCGTCAATAAAAGCTCTTGTAAGCTGTCTCGCTCTATCGGGTCTAAAATTGAAAAATATTATGGAATCTTCTGCATCTACTGTAGCAATTGGTTTTCCATTTTCCAAAATTACCGTTGGTTCTACAAACTCGTCAGTTTGGTCTTTTGAATAAGCTATATCTATTGCTTCCATTGGTGAATTAGCATAAACACCTTTTCCCAAAACTATTGCATCATAAGCTTTTTTAGTTCTATCCCATCTTTTGTCTCTGTCCATCGCATAATATCTTCCAGAAATCGTTGCAATCTTCCCTATACCAATCCTGTTTGACTCTTCTTCAAATTGTCTTATATATTCCTTTGCACAAGCAGGTGGAACATCTCTTCCATCTAAGAAAGCATGAACATATACTTCTTTTAGTCCCTGGTCTTTAGCCAACTTCATTAAAGCAAATAAATGGGTTATGTGGCTGTGAACTCCTCCATCTGACAAAAGGCCAAAAAGATGTAGCTTAGAGTTGTTTTTCTTTACATTTTCTACTGCATCTAAAAACTCTTTTTTCGTAAAAAATGTCCCTTCTTTTATATCTTTGCTAATTCTTGTAAGTTCTTGATATACTATTCTTCCCGCTCCAATATTTAAGTGTCCTACTTCTGAATTACCCATTTGTCCTTCAGGAAGTCCCACTGCAAGGCCACTTGCGGAAAGAATTGTGTGAGGATAATTTTTAAAATAAAAATCTAAATTTGGCGTATTAGCTAAATATACTGCATTTCCTTCTTTTTTGTTTGATATTCCAAATCCGTCTAGTACAACTAGCATCACTAATTTTTCAGGCATATAATCCTCTCCTTAATAATTGACAATCTTTGCAAAATCTGTTGCTACAAGACTTGCTCCCCCTACTAAAGCCCCATCTATATCGCTTTCTGCCATGAGTTCAGAGATGTTTTCTGGTTTTACACTCCCCCCATACTGTATTCTAACTAAACTTGCTTTTTCTTTTCCATAAAGGGAAGCTATAGTATTTCTTATAGCTTTTATGACTTCATTGGCATCTTCAGCTGTAGCCGTTTTGCCAGTACCTATAGCCCAAATTGGCTCATAAGCTATTACTACCCTGACGATGTCATCTGGCGAAACGCCTTTTAATGCCTCTTTAGTTTGACTTAAAACTACTTCAAAAGTTTTTCCTTCTTCTCTTTGAGAAAGAGATTCTCCTACACACACAATAGGACTTAAGCCGTGAGATAGAGCGGATAAGACTTTTTTATTTACCGTTTCATCCGTCTCACCAAAATACTGCCTTCTTTCAGAGTGACCTATTACAACGTATTTCACGCCAATCTCTTTAAGCATTAAAGGCGAAATTTCTCCTGTATATGCACCCTTTTCTTCCCAAAACATATTTTGAGCACCCAAAAGAATATTTGTACCTTTGATGACTTTGCTCACTTCTGTCAAGTCCACAAAAGGAGGTATGACTACCACTTCCGCTTTTGCCTCTTTTACTTGAGGTATCAATTCCTCAACTAACTTCACAGCTTCAGAAGGGGTCATGTGCATTTTCCAATTACCTGCAATTATTGGTCTTCTCAAAGCAAACACCCCTTTACTTGTCATTTAAAACATCAATCCCCGGCAACACTTTGCCTTCTAAAAACTCTAGTGATGCCCCTCCTCCAGTAGAAATATGAGTAACTTTATCAGCATAGCCCAATTGCTCTATAGCGGCTGCAGAATCGCCACCACCTACTATTGTAGTACCTTTGCATTCACTTAAAGCTTTGGCAATGGCCTCTGTACCTTTTGCAAACTCAGGAATTTCAAAAACTCCCATAGGCCCGTTCCACACTACTGTCATGGCGTGTTTTATCACTTTTGAGTATTCTTCAATAGTCTTAGGTCCAATATCTACTCCTATTTGGTCTTTAGGCATTTTGTCTATATCCACTACTTCATAAGGTACACCTGATTTCAATTCTTTAGCAATAACTGTATCCACAGGAAGCATCAAATTAACACCTTTTTGATTAGCCTTTTCCATTAATTCTTTGGCCAATTCTATCTTATCCTCTTCTAAAAGAGATTTTCCTATTTCATAGCCTTTCGCTTTAATAAAGGTGTAAGCCATACCACCGCCAATTAAAAGGCTATCTACTTTTTCTAATAAGTTTGTTATTACTCCTATTTTGTCTGAAACTTTAGCTCCTCCCAATATTGCAACAAAAGGTCTTTTTGGGTTTTCAAGCGCTTCTCCCATAATCGTTAGCTCTTTTTCAATTAAAAAGCCTGATACTGCCGGCAAGTATGCAGCAACTCCTGCTGTTGAAGCATGAGCCCTGTGAGCCGTACCAAAAGCGTCATTTACATAAATATCTGCTAAAGAAGCTAATTCTTTTGCAAATTGAGGGTCATTTTTCTCTTCTTCTGCGTGGAATCTCACATTTTCTAAGAGCAATACTTCGCCTTCTTTTAATGCGGCTGCTTTCGCTCTTGCATCCTCTCCAATCACATCCTCTGCCATAGAAACTTGCTTACCTAAAAGTTCAGACAACCTTTTTGCAACAGGTTTTAAAGAATACTCTGGATTAAATTTTCCTTTAGGTCTTCCCAAATGAGATACAAGTATTACTTTAGCCTTATTATTTATTAAATATTCTATAGTGGGCAATGCTGCTTTTATCCGAGTATCATCTGTTATATTTTTATTTTCATCCATAGGTACATTAAAGTCTACTCTAACTAAAACTCTTTTTCCCGCCACATCTATATCTCTCACGGTTTTTTTCATCACAAAAACCTCCTTATATTAGGATTTAAAGGTCCGGTCCATAAAAGGACACGGACCTTTTGTGTTAGAGCCTATCAGCAATATATTTTGCTAGGTCTACGACTCTGTTGGAGTAACCCCATTCATTGTCATACCAAGAAACAACTTTAACTAATGTTCCATCAATTACCATTGTAAGCGGTGCATCAACTATAGAAGACCTGTCGTCTCCCTTATAGTCCATTGAAACTAATGGCTCTTCAGAATATCCTAAAATGCCTTTCATATATGTTTCAGAAGCTTCTTTCAAGGCTGCATTTACTTCTTCAGCTGTGACAGGTACTTCAACTTCTGCAACTAAGTCAACAACAGATACGTCTGGGGTTGGAACTCTCATTGCAAAACCATTCAATTTTCCTTCTAGTTCTGGAATTACTAAGTGGATTGCTTTTGCAGCACCAGTTGTAGTAGGTATTATTGACATAGCAGCAGACCTCGCCCTTCTCAAATCCTTGTGAGGTAAATCAAGTATTCTCTGGTCATTGGTGTAAGAGTGAACTGTTGTCATCATACCTTTTTTAATACGGAATTTATCATTAATTACTTTAGCTATTGGTGCTAAACAGTTGGTTGTACAAGAAGCATTTGAAATCACATGATGGTTAGCCGGGTCATACATGTTTTCATTAACACCCATAACAATTGTTATGTCCTCATTTTTAGCAGGTGCGGAAATTATAACTTTTTTCGCCCCCGCATGTATGTGCTTTATCGCATCGTCTTTGTTTGTAAATCTTCCTGTGGATTCAATTACAATGTCTACTCCTAATTCTTTCCATGGAAGTTTTGCAGGATCAGTTTCCTTGAAAATTTTGATTTGCTTACCATTTACAATTAGCGCATCATCCGTATAAGATACTTCTCCTTCAAATTTACCAAAAGTAGAATCGTATTTTAATAAATGAGCCAATGTTTTTGCATCTGTTAAATCGTTGACAGCTACAAATTCAAGGTCAACATTTTTTTTAAATGCAGCTCTGAATACATTTCTTCCAATTCTTCCAAAACCGTTGATAGCAACTTTAACACCCATTATGTATTCCTCCTTGATTTTTTATTTTATAAACACCTGAAAAGGTGTTTTAAACAATTTTTAAAATCTCAAAAGCAGCGCCTTCATCAGTGACAAGCACCTGTACATTGCTACTTCTGCAGGTAGAAACAATAGCCTCTGCTTTGCTTTTTCCTCCAGATACAGCTATCAAATTTTTAACAAACTTTAAGTCCTCTAAAGTCAAGAAAATACTTGGGGTCGCATAGACCACCTTTCCTTCTTTATCAAAATAATATCCTAAAGCTTCAGATGTAGCATTTTCCCTCATTAAAAAATCTCTAATATCTTGTGGTAAATTTCTTCTTTCTGCCATTACATCAGAGCGTCCAATACCAAATATCAATATATCAGCTCTTTTTAAGGTTTCTACCACATCTCTTATATCTGGCTCTTTGATAAGACTTTTTACCGCTTCTTTTCCTAAATTATCTGGTACGTGCAACATTTTATATGTACCGCCGAGCTTTTTGGCTAAAATTGAAGCGATTGTGTTTGCTTGCTTTTCTACTTCTTTCCCCAATCCACCACGAGCAGGTACAACTACTATGTTTGATTTGGAATAAAGCTGAGGCATTCCTTTTGCAACTTCTAAAACAGTTGATCCTCCAGTTAAAGCAATAATACTGTCATCATTTATTATATTTTTTAGGTAATTCGCTGCCGATTTTCCTAGTTCTTTTTTTATCATAGGGTCTTGTTCTACGTCTCCTGGGACCACTATGACTTTCTCAACACCCAGCTTGTCCTTTAACAAACTCTCAATATTGTTAAGCCCTTTAAGCTCATGTATAAAATCTTTCAAATTCTCAATTAATTCTTCTCCCTCTTTAGTAATAGTCATACCTAAGGGATTTATATCCACCAAACCTTGAGCCTTTAAAAAAGATACCTCAGTTCTAATTATTCGTTCCCCCATATTCAACTGGTGCGAAAGTGCCCTTCGCCCTATGGGTTGATTAAAATATATGTTTCGCATTATAGTATATCTCTTTTGAAGTAAATCTATTAACTCTGGTACTATTTTTTGTTGTAAAGCTATAATATCCTTCATGCCATTTCCCTCTTCAGGACAGTTAAAGTCCCGTCCTTCTATAAATGTCCCACGCTTCATAAAAAATATCCGCACTAACTATTTTATACTATTAATAAAGCTTTTTCAATAGCCTAAATGGGCATTTACATGCCCATTTTTTAATATCTTCTTCTTTTGATAGTAGAAGGAATATTGCATTCCTCTCTATATTTTGCCACTGTTCTTCTTGAAATATTAATATTTTTTTCTTTTAAAATATCAGCTATTTTTTGGTCACTTAGAGGATTTGCAGGGTCTTCTTCTTCAATCAATTTTTTTATGAGGTTTTTAATAGATTCAGCAGAAATTTCATTCCCATTTCTGTTGGAAATACCAGATTGGAAAAAGAACTTTATCTCAAAAAGTCCTCGAGGAGTTGCAACATATTTGCCGTTTATAGCTCTGCTGACGGTAGACTCGTGAACACCTACAATATCAGCAACTTGCTTTTGCGTCATAGGCTTTAAATAATTTATGCCTCTGTCAAGAAAATCTTTTTGTAACTCCACTATTGCTTTAACTACTTTATACAAAGTTTCTTTTCTGCTTTCTAAACTTTTTATAAGCCACATAGCTGATTGCAGTTTCGTATTTATATATTTTTTAGCTTCTTCATCATTACTATTCAAAATAGAATGATAGTAATTATTAATCTTGAGCTTAGGAGTTATTGAATCGTTTACTATTACAAAGTATTCTCTATCTCTTTTTATCACTTCCACATCTGGTACAATATATCCTACATCTGCTGTAGAAGAAAAGCTACTTCCTGGTTTAGGATTGAGTTTTTTTATAAAATCTACAGCTTGTTGCACTTCTTTTAAGGAAATATTGTACAACTTTGCTAAATATGAATACTTACCTTCTGCAATTTCCTCAAGATGATAGTCTACCAACTCTTTTATAATACCTTTGTAATTATCTTGAGCTAAAAGTTGGAGTTTTAAACATTCTTGCAAATTGCGAGCTGCAATTCCTGGAGGGTCAAAAGATTGGACTATAGATAACCCTTCTAACACCTCTTCTTCAGAACATTCTAAAATCTTCGCAATGTCTTTTATATCTTCTCTCAAATAACCACTCGGACTTAGACTAAATATTATATATTCACATATTTTTTTGATTTTGTGAGGAATAGGTGTTATGTGAAGTTGAAACAAAAGGTGGTCGCTCAAAGAGGGCTTTGGAGACACAAAATTTTCATAATTGACTTCTTCAATTTCTTCATCATCAGAATCATCGTAATACATTCTCTCTTCTGTCTCTCGTATATATTTAGACAACTCATACAAGTCATATTCATATGCATCTTCTTCCTCAGATGTTTCTTCTTTTTCAAGAACAGGATTAGTCTCTAATTCCTGCTCTATAAGAGCATTAAGTTCTAAGGAATTTAACTGCAAAATCTCAATAGCCTGTTTTAGTTCAGGAGTCATTATAAGTTTTTGAGTTTGTTGAAGCTTTAAATCGAATTCCATCCTCATATTCATGCACCCTCAATCGCTATTAAAAAATTAATTCATCAATCAGTAAAACTCTTTTTAATTATTATATCATATTTAAACGTTTTATTAAATAAAAAGAAGAGTACTAATAAATTCGAAAATCTCTATACTCCCCTTTATAATTCGACCAATTTTCTTCCACATTGTCCACTCTTGCCCATCTCAAACCTGTTTTAATAAAATTTATCAATTCTTTAATATTTTCCTCTTCCCCTTCTGCAACTACTTCTACACTGCCATCGTAAAGATTTTCCGCATAACCTGCAATTCCCAAAGAAACTGCCTTTTGATACACAGAATACCTCAGTCCTACTCCTTGCACATGGCCAGTTATGCGCAAATGTACTGTTTTTTTCATAGAAATACTCCTTTCTTATGATTTCAATACAAACTTATCAATAACGTGCTTTACGCCATCCTCCATATTAGATTTCGTTATAAAGTCTGCTACTTTTTTGACCTCATCAATAGCATTTTCAACTGCAACACCTAAACCTGCAAATTTGATCATTTCTATATCGTTCTCACTATCTCCTATTGCTATCATTTCTTCTCTTTTTATTCCCAAATACTCTCCCAAAATCTTAAGTGCCCTTCCTTTGCTAACTCCTTTGTTCATAATTTCAACATTGTCTATATAGGAACTAGTTATGTGTATCGAGGCATTCTTTGACAATTCCCTCCTTATACTTTTTAATACTTCAACATCATCATTAAAAACTATGATTTTTAAAATACTATTTTTTAATTTGTCCAACTCTTTTAACGGCTCCTTTATCTCCTGGACATCCACTTTTAATTCTGTTTTAAATAGCTCATTCCATTCGGCATACCTTTGAAACTTATTTGTTATCTCAGGAGAAAACACTGTTTTCTCACTTATAAGCTGGAAATATGTATTGTACTTCTGGCATACTTTTACAATTTCCACCATGCTGTCATAATTTAGAATGTTTTCATAAATAGTGTTATTATCAGGGTCTCTTATCAAAGCACCATTGCTTGCAATTATGTAAGTTCTAAAGCCAATCATATCTGCGTAGGCATAAGCGGAAGCATAAACCCTTCCTGTAGATATTACTACATATACTCCCTTTTCCTGAGCTCTATGTAATGCTTCTATATTATCTTTAGATATAGTTTTATCATGTCTTAGAAGAGTATCATCCATATCTATAGCAATTAATTTATATTGCATCCCTTTCAACTCCTTATTTTATTGTGTTCAATTATATTATACATTATATCACTGTAAATTACCATATTGCCGATTTGTTCAAAACAATTGACATTATTAATGAATAGAGATATAATTAAAACATAAAATATTAAAAGAGAAATATTATCTTTTATGAAATGGAGTTGATATAATGGAGGAAGCTGCCGCCCTTTTAAAACAAAAAGGGCTTAAAGTAACACCTCAAAGATTAGCAATACTTAATCTGCTTAGAAATACAAAGGAACATCCTACAGCAGAAACTATATACAAAAAGCTTGCCTCTGATTTTCCCACAATGAGCTTAGCGACTGTATATAAAACATTGGAAATTTTGAAAAACATGGGATTAATACAAGAATTGAATGTAGGGGAAGGTAGCTTCAGATACGATGCTAACACCAATTCTCATCCCCATGTCGTCTGTATAAGTTGTGGCAAAGTAGAAGACCTCGATGAATCTCTTCTAAAAGACGTTTTAGATGAAGTTAGTCAGTATACTGATTACAAACTCGTAGACCAAAAGCTCTATTTCTACGGTTATTGTCCGATCTGTCGCTAGAAACTTAATAATTAAATATCACCTCCCATTTTCATTGATAAAAAATGGGAGGTGATATTATGTTAAGGCGAAGAAGTTTCTTCTTCTGAATTCTGTGGTGGCTCTGGATTAACTTGAGCATTATTTTCCTTTTCTGTCGGTGACTCTTGAGATTTTGAATTTTCTACTTTTTTAGTTCCTTTTTTAACTACTCCATCCACTGGCCTATACACATCTGTATATAAAAATTCTCTTTTAACCAATTTATTATTTTCATAAATCAAACGATATACATTGACTTTATAGCCAATATGAGGCTGTATCTCCACAACTTCTTCTCCTTGAGGTAGTTTCGGGTCATCTATATATTTTATTTTAGGTTCATATTTTTCAACAACCTCTGACTGAATATCTACCCATTTTGAAGGATTTTTCACATAGCCATATATGTTCATTACTAATTTGTTGCCTTCTATGTAGGACTCAATATAGATAGGATATTGAGTAGAATTTTTAAATTTTAAATCTAAAGCATTTCCAGAAATAGTAGCATCTTGCCCTGGTGGTACATAAGCTACTGGAAAACTGTGATGGTATCTCTCAGTAATTGTTATATCCGCCCTTAAAATTGCATTATACAAGGTTGTAGCAATTTGGCATACTCCTCCTCCTATATCCGGTACAAGTTTATTGCCTATTATCACGGGGGCTTCTTTGTAACCGTTTTGTATTATTCTCGGCCCTAAAGTTTTATTAAGAGAAAATGTCTCACCCGGCATAAGCAATGTACCGTTTACAGCTCTTGCCGCCACTAGTATATTCTCTGAACGGTTTGCATCTTGAAGATTAAATACAGTAGAAAAAGTGGAAATTCGTCCATTAATCATTTCTAGCATTGATTTTGTAATTTTTGCTTCAACTTTCTCAGCTACAATCTCTACTTCTGTCTTTTCTGTCTTTCCTTTTATTAACTCATTTATAAGTTGTTTTAGATTTTTTAAAGTTTTCTCTTTACTAACTTTTACCCCTTCTATATCTGGTGTAATTTGTTTTACTCCTCTTGTAATTTTTATTTTAGCATTAACCGGCTCTTTATCAATCTCGTGAGAAATTTTATCAACAAATTCTTTTAATTTATTTTCATCGTACTCGGGATAAAAACTAAGATATTTTCCTCTTTTTTCTGTTACATAAATTTCTCTTATTCTTTCAACAGGATTTCCTTCTCTACCTATTTTGTAAGCTTCTTCTACCATTTCTTGATAGTCATAAGA
>Ga0247720_100372_pt1 | contig 17838 bp, 27 predicted proteins | sample MSEWel2015_12_15_FD_189078 | JGI IMG/M metagenome (GOLD analysis project Ga0247720, IMG submission 189078) | Subsurface sediment microbial communities from gas well in West Virginia, United States - MSEEL Well Study Marcellus 3H_2015_12_15 | ecosystem: Environmental > Terrestrial > Deep...
TATTTTTTAAAATCTCTCGCCGGCTTAACAAATACTGTCAAAAACTCATAAGGGAACTCCTTCATTCTTCCAAACTCTCCTTCTGTCCCTCTCGATAGCACAACTATTTTTGTGGCATTATCAAGCGTAGCTTTAACAATTTCATTAAACTCATCCGGAAGGTCAAAAATTATCACATCAAACTTGCTTCTCGCAAACTTCACAATCGCATCAACATCGCTTTCTTTAATATCTCTCACAAGGCTTACTTTAGGAGGAGACTGAAGTATAGATACATTTGAGCTGTACTCAATTAAGTTTTCAAAAAAGCTTTCTTTTGTTCTCTCTTTCAAATACATCCCGATGTGAGGGAGTACGGGAAGGTCCAGCTTGAAGCTTAAATCTGAGCCTCCATCCTGAAAGTTTAAATCAATAACTAAAACCTTAATCTCTTTAGAAAAATTGTCTGCCAGCTCACAGGCAAGAGCAGTTTTGCCAACACCTCCTTTGAAGGAATAAAGAGCAATAACCTCCTGCTTTAAGGGCTTGAAATCTTTCTTTTTTCTTTCTTCTATTCCTGCAACTTTTACTCCGTTGAAACTTCCCTTTAGCATATCACTAACAACAAGCTCATATCTATTCTCCCTTAGCAAAAATTCTGCACTTTCACTTGAAAAAGCCACATCTGCCTTTTCATAAACTTCTTTTGCTTTTTTAATGTAGTCCCTATCATTTGAGACAATAAGCACTCTCACTTCACATCCCTCGCTTTCGCCATCCCTGTAACAGTTATATCTCTTGAAGTGCCGTACATCTCTCCTGAAACTGAAGCAGTTACATAAATGTATTTGTTTTTCACAGTCACACTTACATTTTTGACAGGTATGCTTAAATCTTTAAATGTATTTAGAGCTAAAGAATAAGCTTTGCTTGTGTTTACCACCAAATCTCCTGTCTGAGCATACTGCATGTCTACAGCAGATACTGCAATATTTAAAGCTATTTCATCGCATATCTTAACAAGCTCCTCCCTTGCGCCGACTCCTCTTGATATACTGTGAACAGCGTACATAAAAAGGATTGAGAATATTATCAGAAACAGCATAAAAAGGAGGACAGCGTCTCCTCTTTTATCCTTAAAAAAATTTTTTAGAACATTCACGGCGTATCACCCAGCCTTAGGGAGCTTTTACCCACAAGAGTCTTCTGCTGTCCTCCTAAAAGAGTGAAGGTATACCTGACCTCCACAGTAAGTATGCCGCTGTTTACTGCAGTATTTACAGAAAGCCTGTCTCCTATTTTCCAGCCTGATATTCCATTTCCAAAGTTTACTACAGCCATCTGAGCCGTCTGCTCTGGAGTGTCTGACTTTATTCCTATCCTCGCTCCTTCAAAGGCTGCTTCATTGACCAATGTCTGCATGTTGCTTACAACAGAAATATTAACTATAGAAGCCATGATAAAAAGGAGGATAGGGAGCAGGGCAGCTGTAGAAATAAGCTGAGAAGCTGCCCTTCTGTCCTTTAAAAATTTCCTCATCATCTTAATCACTTGCCCTGAACGGCATTGTTAAAGAAGCTGGAAGCAGAAGAAAGAGCATTGTTTATCATATTCATGATCTGCTCCCTTAGTGTCGGAGATGCCACAACCAGTATTCCGACCACAATTGCGATTAAGCCTACTGTTGATAAAAGGTTGTGGTCTCCTTTTCTGTCTTTAAAAAATCTTCCCACCACTTCCTTAACTTTTGCCAGTAAAGCCTTCATCATAAAACATCTACCTCCTTAAAAAATTTTTATTTAAAACAGATTAAAGAAGCTTCTCAAAGATATAACAAAAGGCAGTGCAAACATAATCAAAATTGGGACAAAGTATCCCAGAAAGATAGGGAAAAATAAGCTGTTGTCTAGTGTTCCAGCTCTTTCAATTTTTTGGTTGAAGTTTTTCTCCTCAACTTCTTCTAAAAGCTCTTCTAAGTTTTCCCTCATATCCTTTACTGACTCATGCTCTCCTGTTACAGCCTTTGCAAATCTTTTAAAGTGGTCGTTTAAGCTTTTATCTGCTGCAGACAAAAGTGCATCTTTTAAAGAGCTTCCTGTATCAAGCCTTACCTGTGCCTCATAGAGAAGGTCTCTCACCACCCCCTTTCTGGCCCTCACAATGTAGCTTATTATATTTTCTTTATTCATTCCCACCTCCAGTCCGCTTATAAATATCTCTAAAGCTGCAGGGAGCTCTTCTTCCCTATAGAAGCTCTCCCTGTAGCTTTCGATTGGCTTTCTCCAGTACTGGTAAAACATAATAGCTGAGCCTACAAACACAGAAAAAAGAGCCAAAATATTTGCACCGTTTACTGCTCCTATTACTGTAAGAACAAGAAGACCTCCTAAAGCTAAAGTAGCGAAAGAAAAAAGCTCAAGCACATCCTGAGCTTTAAAGAAAAGTATCTTAACTCCTCCTACTGCCTTAATCTCTTTATCCCACTTTTCTATCATGTCCTGCTTTATCCCAAGCCTTTGAAGGTATTTTTCTGAGACAATCCTCCTCATAGCTCCATCTCCTTATCTATTTTCTTAAGCACATAAAATGTTGAAACAAAGTAGCTTAAAACTGCATAAGCAATAACAGCTTTTCCTACAGGTGTCGAGTATGTTTTTAAAAAATCAGGGCTCGACATCATAGTTGTTGCCATCATGAGAATCATTACTCCTGCAAGAGAGACCATGAGGGACTTTGCCTGTACTGTCATTGCGGCGATTTTATTTGACATCTTTATTCTTTCATAAAGCTTTTTAGCTGTTCTCTCACACACTCTTGACAAATCAGACTTCATCCTTACAGCAAAGATTATGCTGTCAGCCCATGCCTTTATATATGTGCTCTCCACATTCTTGAGCTCTTGAAGGGCCGTTTCTATGTCCTCTCCCAGCTCAAACTTTCTTACGACCCTGTCTATGTGCTCTTTTAAAGGATTTTCAACTTCTTCTGCTGCCTTTATAAAAGCTCCTGCGAAGCTCGGCACCATTTTAAGATATGCACCGAGCATTTTAACAAAATCCCTGAACTGCTCTTCAGTCTTTCTTATTCTCCTTCTTCCTAAGTAGTCAAGAACATAATCTCCAAGGTAGTAAAGCATAACAGGAAGTGATAGGCCAAGCAGAGTAAAGCCTTTAAAACTTAGAAATAAAGCTAATACAATAGAAAAAAGAGCAAACCATAAAAACACTTCTTCTGCATCCACTTTAATGCCGCTCTTTTTAAGCTTTTTATCTAAAGCTTCAGTAAATTTTTCAAAGCCAAACAAATCTGTTATGCTGAACTCATTCTTCTGCGGCGTTACTAAATGCCTCTCCAATCTTCTCTTAAGTTTAAGCCTTCTGTTTTCTCTAATACTGTATAAAAGAATTACAATCATAAAAACAGCTGCGCCGAATAAAAAAGAGACTGCCACATTAATCACCTACCACATGCTTTAAAATGTAGTCTCCGTTTTCATCTATGCCCTCAATTTCAATAACTTCAGCAAGCTCTCTGCCTTTTAAATTTCCTTTTTCATCCTCCGTAAGCCTCAAAAACACGACAATATCCACAGCCCTTGAAATGAGCTTTCGTATGATTCTGTAGTCAAGGTTTTTAAACTCCTGAATTAGCATTTCAAGCCTTAACAAAGCATCTAAGCAGGAATTTGCATGTATTGTTGTCATAGAGCCTCTGTGGCCTGAATTTAAAACGTGTATAAGCTCATAGGCGCTTTCAGGTGTACGTATTTCTGTCAAAATTATTCTATCGGGGTCTGCTCTTAAGCAGTCTTTTAAGATGTCAGAGTAGTTCACATCTCTTGCCTCTGCAGTACCTTTTCTCGTTTTGAAGTAGTAGACATAGGGTATATGAAGTTTAATCTCTCTTGTATCCTCTAAAACTGCTACTACATGCTTTTCCTGAATCTCAAAGCCTAAAGAGTTGATAAAAGTCGTCTTTCCAGCGCCTGTTTCTCCTGCAACTATGATGTTTTTCCTCTCTTTCACTGCTTTCTTGAAGTACTCCTGCATTTCTTTCGTAAGACCTATTGTAGTTTTTACTAGTTCTTTTAAAGGTACATTTAAGAGATTGTGCTTTCTGATAATTATGACAGGCTTATCAGACTCTGGAGGTATAACTAAAAGAGCACGAGAGCCGTCATAAAGCTCTGCATCCTGTGAAGGATTTGCTATGTTGATTGATTTATTTAAAGGTGCAAGGATTCTGTCCTGTATAACCCTCACAGCCTGTTCGTTTGGAAACTCTTCTTCTGCGTCTATTTTTACTCCTGCTTTCTTGTACATTATTTTTGTGCCGTTCACATGTATGTCTGTAACTTCCGGGTCCTTAAGGTACTTCTCTATAATTCCCAATCCGTAAAGAGAAGAGTAGAGCATTTCCGTGTATTCTATAAGTCTATCTAGTGCAAAAGGATATTTCTTTTTGAGATACTCTTTCACTTCTTCTCTCAGTATATCCTTGATGTTGGGCTTTCCGTGGTGCTTCATCATAATTTCCCTTATCTCATCTGTCATTCTCTCAACATCCACTGCTCCATCATTAATTCTTCTGCTTAACTCTCTTAAAGCCATTTAAAATCCTCCTCCACATTGATTTTTCTTTTTTTACCTCAAATAGAGCATCTTTTAAGTTTCTGGCATGCTTCAGCATTTTCTTATCTTTGTACTCATTTAATTTTCGAAGATAGGGGATGTGGTAAATAACCGGTATCCCTAGGTCTACAGCAGTGATGTACTTCTTTTTCCCTCTCACTTTATTAACTACTGCACAGGTCCTGCCTGCATCTAAAAATCCATGCAGTCTTAAATACTCAAACATTCCAACTGTTCTTGAGACTGCGGATATATCATCTTCCATTACAAACAAAACTTTGTCAGCTTTTAAAAGTGCTGCGACAGTAACCTCAGAAATCTGAGGCTGTAAGTCTATCAGCACATAATCATATTCATTTGAAAGACTTTTAATAAGCTTTTCCATATCCGCATACTTTAAGTTTTCCTGCATGTCTGGAAAACCACCGACTATGACGTCAAATTTTTCTCCCTGAGGCCTCTGAATGCAGGCTTTATAGTCTCCAAGACATGCATTAACTATGTTTTTTTCCTTATCTAAATCAAGTAAAGACACAAAATCACCGGGAGAAAAATCACATTCTAAAACACATACTCTACTCTTTTCACTTAGCACTTTTGCAAGTGCTAAAGTAAGTGTAGTCTTTCCCACACCACCTTTAGGACTGAATATTGTAATAACCATTTTTATCACCTTCTTACAATTTTAAATGAGTTAAGTTTAATATACGGTGCAAGCTCTGAAGCAGCGTTTAAATCTGCATTTAAAATTAAATTAGCTTTATCAGAATCTGAAAACACAGAAATTACTTTAAAACCTTCTAACACCTTGGACCCTGTTTGGTCAAACACTATAAAACTAACTGTATCTCCTGACTGAAGTGTCTTTGCCTCTACTTTATCAATTTGTATAGTCATAATAACATGTCCTGCCTCTAATAATTTTTCATCTTGAGAAGTTAAAATTTCAACAGGAATAAAATCTCCTTGTACTCTTCCTTCTTTCACAACTTTTCCTATAACATCAGCTAAACTTTTAGCATAATTTGGTCTCACTACTGAAGCAGGTATATCAACAACCTTTACCGCATCCTCTGAGATAACAGTGCCTGCAGGTATGTCTTTTTCCACAATGACCACCTTTTCTGTCTTCTGGATGTTCTGCATAAACACAAACATAAAAGCTGCAAAAACTACAGCCGTTATTAAAGCAATTTTAATAATCCTGCTCATAAAGAACCTCCTTTACTAAAAGCTGTTCAATTTTTAATAAGCCTTCGTTTAGGTCAGTGCATCTGTAGCTTTCGCCTAAAAATTTAACTATGCCCTCTATCTGCTTCTTTGCAGTTTCTACACTCTTTGCAAAGCTTTCAATTTTCAGTTCACTGCTAGTTAAATCCGTCAGCAGATAGCTTACATCTCCAAAGTTTCTGGGCTTTTCAAGGACCTCTTTTACTTTCTCAGCTGTTACAGGCTCAAATACTAAGTCATATATTCCCATTATGAAAAGTTTGGCTGTGAGGTCTTTATTAATGCTTTCTCCTGCAAGGAAAATAACCCTCCTTCCTCTTTTTCTCACCTCAAAAAGCAGATTTTCTGCTGGTAAGCTGCCTGTAAGAGCCTCGGAAAAAATCAGGGTGTCAAAATTAAAATTAAAAACAGCTTCCCTGTAGTACACCGCTGCAGTATTAGGAAGTACATCAGAAAGCTTTTTGTCCAGCGCTTCGATTCCGGTTGCAAGAAGTATCACACTCATCTCCTCCTTCATCCATCGTCTTCTCTTTTCATTGACCGCTCCAGCAGTTTTTTCTCCAGTTCTTCTACGTCATATTTTCTCTGTGAGTAGCTGTTAAAGTAGTTTTTAGGTACAGAAAAGGTACTGCTGTCTCTATCTGCCTTTTTTACAGCATCTATTACCGATTTTTCTTTGATATAGTTTTCAATTGTTTTCTCTAAAAAATTAACAGGGCTTCGTATGTTCCGCCCTTTCATTTTCCTTAAACAGACTTTTATATCTTCATCTGTTAGCATGTACTTTTCTTTAAGTTCCTTTATAACCTCACTGTCAAAATCATCTGACTGATTGACTGACTGATTTAAAGTCTGTCCGTCAGTCAGTCCATCCTGCTCCATCTCCATATTTTTTGACTGACTGACTGATGTAATCTTATGATGTAATCTACTGATGTAATCTATTGATATAGGGAGGTCGGGATTTACCATCTCGGGAGATGGACTTTCCCTATCTCCAGAGATAGACTTTCCCCATCTCGGGAGATTGGGATTTCCCATCTCTGGAGATTGACCACCCTCCTTTTTCACTAAAATATCAGGATACACAGCCTTTTCATTTTTTATCTCCGGCTTTATAAACTGAGGTTCTCCTTCTACTTCTTTGTGAGTGAGTTCGTCCAGCAGTCTATCCACCACCTCATTGTTTCTTACATAGTAGGTTACATTTTTCTGCTTGTCTATAAAGCTGCAGTACAGCTTTTCTTCTCCGTTTTTGATGAAAAGCCTTCCCTCCTCCTGGGCTTTTAAAAACTCTGTCTTTGAATTGTACCTTACACCAATCTTATCAAAAGCAGTTCTAAACTCCTCAACAGAAAATCCCAGCTCTTCTACCCAGCTATCGCCGGGAGCATAAGAAGGATGGTCTGGTGCTGGCTCAAGAAATTTATAAAAGCTGTTGTAGTTATACCTGTCAAACCAGTACTCCAGCTGCTCAAATAAAATTGCGGCTGTTACAGAACCAGTTATTTTTCTGTATTCCGGATGATAAGGAATTATCCTGCTCGCTAAAGCAGCAGCTCTATTTCTCCTCTCCATAAAAAACACCTCACGGGTAATTATTTTTATACTTTTCTCCAATAGCCATTACCTGGTCTACATACCACCATGCGTGATTGTAGTGCCATACCGCATATCTTAAAGCCTCATCTTCATTAAACCCTTTCCTTAAATAAACATCTCTATTTGCCGCTAAATATCTCGCAGCAGTGAAAACTGCATCTTCGGGCTCAAAAGGACTTTTTGTTCCATTGTTGTTGCCGTCTACAGCATACTCGTCAAATGTACTTTGCAGGAACTGCATCATACCCACAGCCCTTGTTTTCAGCTCAGGCAAATATGGACCTATTGCGTTTGGATTAAAACTTGATTCTCTAAAAGCTATTGCTGCAAGCACATACCACGGAATACCGTATTCTCTTCCTGCTTCTTTAAACACAGGGAGCAAATTTTCCGGTATTCTGCCGGGTTTTGCCGCATATTCTTTGCTCGCACCAATGCCCAGCAGCCACTCCAAGTTTTGATCACCTTTCATAAAAGCAATTCCCGTCTCCAGAATAAACTTTCTGTCAATACTGTCATTTACTGCAACACTCCCTGCCGGCACATTTATATCTCCTAAAGGATTTACAGGAGTTCCGCTTACTCTCACCTCAAAGTGAAGGTGAGACCCTGTAGCAATACCTGTGCTTCCTGCCAGTGCTATCTTCTGTCCCTTCTTTACAACATCTCCAACCTTAACAAGCACCTGTGAGTTGTGTGCATACAAGGTTGAAATGCCTCCGCTGTGGTCTATCACCACTGTATTCCCATACCCTCCATAAGGCCCTGATGTTGTCACGACACCGTCAGCTGCTGCAACTATTTCATCTCCTGTGTTTGCCGCTATGTCTATTCCCGTGTGCATTTTGTATGTTCCTGTCACTGGATGAAACCTCATGCCAAAAGGCGATGTTACTGTATGACTTGAAGGAACAGGCCACAAAAGCTTTCCTCCAGAAAGCTCAATGGTTTTAGTTTCTCGTTTATAACTACTGTAAAAGCTTGTTTTAATTTCTCCTGCTATTACTGCATCCAGTTTAGAATAGTCCTCATAAAACTCCATCCCTTTTAAAGCCATATATGTGCGTGATTCATTTCCTTTTACATCGGTCACTTCTTGATACTCAAACACATAAATCCCTTCATAAGTTCTTACCTGAGTAAGCAGTTTAACAGGCACATAAGCAACTTCCTCCTTAGCAGTCACATTTCCCTCAGCATTAACTTCAAATCTAACTGTTACAATCTTCTCCGTATAGTCCATATACTCAAACTCCGGCTTAAGCCCTTCAGCTATTCTTCTGACTCTTGTCATATCAACATCTTTGCTCCAGCCGTTTGCATACTCCTCAACTGCATAAACTATACCCCACGGCAGCTGAAAATTTTCTTCCTGCCTGTACTTTGATATTACTTCCGGCTTAATGCTTTCCACATACTTCTTCACCTTTTCTTTTCCTTCAGCCATCTGTTTAGGAGCTGCACCAAAAATTGAAAGAAGTATAAGTATTACCAGACCCATTATTATCAAGTAGGGCAAAAAAGTGAGGAGCACAGGTTTTACAGCTTTCCACAGGTATCTTGATATTATGTTTTTAACTCTGTTTTTAAGAATCATAACCTGGTTATCCATATATATCCTCACCTAAAGCTATATTTTTATTTAAAATTCCATAAGATTTACGCCTGAAAAATTCCTGATAGGTTCCCGAAGGGGTTCTATCGGGAATTTTTCAGGACAAGTTAAACAAATGAATGTATCCTAACACCCAGTTCAAAAAAGACATAAGCTCTTTAAAATAGGGCCTTATCACCATCTCTGCTTTAATTAAAAAATTCACTACTTTGTCGAGCAGATAAAAAATTGCTAAAAAACCAATAATACCAAAGCCAGCTCCTTCATATACTTCTGCATTTTGAAATGATATGGGTTCCTCCCACTCCTCAGCAGCTCTCATAATAACTGCTTTTTTAAAGTATTCTCCATATTCATCTCTTTCATCAAGCACATTAAACCCTCCCATATTCCCTTTTTAGCGTCTAAAAAAACAGGCAGGAAGATATATCCCCTGCCTTTTTTCAAAACTTAAAAAGCCTTTTAAAGCCTAGTTTCTCCACCTGAACATATCAGTATTTGACGTCAGGACAGTCGGAGCAATGAAGGAGGCCATATGAAATCCATATCTTCCAATTGCTCCTCCTATTTTTTTACCTACCTCACTTCCTTTGTATCCATAGGCAGAGCCCAAAATCATTCCTCCAGCTCTCCCTACTGCTTCCGCTGCATCTTTCTCATTTAAAATTCTTTCTATTCCAACAGACTGTGAAAGGCCTCCAATAAAGCCAGTACCGGTATCTCTGCCTTTGTCATATGCCTCTTTTATTAAGGCAACAGCTGTTGCAGCAGGAGCTGCTGTGCTCCTGCCTATTACGCCACCGGCACTCCTGAAGTGCTCTGTCACATCCACACCCATAGTCCTTAAAGGAATAGAAGCTGCAGAGCCTATAAGGCTGCCAACAGCACTTCCTATTGTGCCTGCAACTGATCCTGCTTTAACACCCGCTGATACAGCACCTGTTCCTGCAGGTCCAGATGGAAGGGTCCCCGAAAAAGTGCTTGAAGGAAAAGAAGCTTTTGGAGCTGCTGTAGTCTTTGCAATATTTGCAAGCCCCAAAAGGCCAGTAAGACCCAAAGTTGCTGCTCCTGCCCACTTCTCTTCATTGACTCCCAAGAATTTGAGCCAGCCCTGAAGCAGGTCTCTAATAACATTTGCAGTAGGTATTAAGCACACCATGCCGAATATCTGCGCCCACCAGGGAGAAAAATCCGTTGAAACCCCAGCCTTTATGAGCACCAGATACAGTGATAAAACCAATGAATGGGCTGCCTGCATGAAAGCGTTGGAAGCAGTTTCACCTATTATAACGCCTATTCCTTCTTTTCTTCCTGATATTGTCCAGCTCCATGCTACAATGGGTGTCAGTATAAACATTGAGGTCAAAACAAATTTTCTTATCAGGTACAGAAAATTAAAATAAAGCAAAATCCCAATGTAGCCCAGCTTGACAATTGCTGTAGCAAGCACATTTCCCGTTTTTATATCATTTATATCAAAAGTACTTCCCACTGCTCCCATGCTTTGCGCAATACTGTGAAACAGATCCACAAGAGCATTGTTCGCCTGAAACATAATCCTCATAAAGTACGGCATAAACAGAATTATGAAAAAGGCATATATCACACTTGAAACACTCTGCATGAAGTTTATCCTTTTTGATGGATTGACACTGGATGTCATAAACCTGTATCCCTGTGCCGCTACTGCAATTAAAAGGAGCACCCACACAGCATCTCTTATTCTTCTATACCACGTCATCACAATATCCCACTCCTGCGGGCTGTAAGGTGCCAGATCACCGTAGGAGGTGTTGAATATAAGCTCATCAAAGTTTTTAAGCCCTAAAATCTGAATTGCCGAATAAAGCCCATTGATTGGTGCGGCAATAAGCTCTTCAATAAGACTGCCCTGGTCCTCCTGCGGCTGCGGAGAATTACTTGGGCTTGTAACAGAAGGTGTTTCAGCAAAAGCAGTTATACTGAATAAAAGAGCCAAAGCCACAGCAAAAATAATCAGCCTACTCATTCGGATTTGTAGAAATGAGCTTCTTCTCATAATCACTTGCCACCACCTTAATGGCAGTCTTGTTCCTGCCGACTAAAAATAAAGCCTCACCAACCCCACAGGAGGTTAAAAAATCTCTTTCACCCTGTGAAAGGTGAAACACCTCCTGAACAGAATCTATATCTGTAGCAGCCTGCTTCATTAAAAACACTGCTGCAGAATTTGTAAGCACTGCTTTTCCTTCCTGTGAATTTGAAAACTCAATAAAGGACTGACTAGCAACAGTAAGGGAGGTGTTTCTTTTTCTTGCCCTTCTCGATAAATTCTCAAGAAAGTAAGCTGTGTCTTTGTACTTCATAAACATCCACGCCTCATCCACTACAACCCTCTTTTTCTGCTTAACATCCTTCTTAACGAACTTCTCCCATATCCAGTTTGTTATGACATACATTGCATACGTCCTCAAAAACCTATCCCTTATCTCTGATACATCAAAATTAACTAAGTAAGAGTCTTCTAATGAAACATTTGTCTGTCCGTCAAATATACCTAAAGTACCTCCTTTTAAAAAAGGCTTCATAACTGCAGCAATTCTCTCTCCCCTTGGATTTTTCTTTAGCCTTTCTACAAAGCTTGACAGTGTGGGCATTTCTTTTTTCTTTTTAAAATAAAACTCTTCACTGTCTGCAATATTCTTCTCATATAAAGACTCCGGGCTTTTGTTTATTCCTCTTGCCTCATACTCATCTCTTACCGCTTCTTCCACAGCAGCTAATTCTTCTGCTGAAATTTTGTCCTTCATAACTCCTTCCACTATCATCCCGACCAAAGCTTTTATCTCGGCTATTTTCTGAACTATGTCCACATACCTTATTTCATTCTCATCTTCCTCTTCTTCCACATCAAAGGGATTAATTATGTTCTCAGTCTCTGTGCTTATCTTAACAACGCTTCCTCCCATCTTCTGAACCATGCGGTTGTACTCGCCGTCGGGGTCCACAAAAACCGTTTTTATGCCCAAAAGCGCTCCCCTCATGGACAAAAGCTTTATGAGAAACGACTTTCCTGCTCCCGATGTAGCAAATATACCTAAGTTGTAGTTTGTCATAAAAGGTGGACCTATGAAGTTGTCAAAAATTACAGGGCTTCCGGTAAAAAGATTTATTCCAAGCGGTATGCCTTTCTTGTGCGAAAACTCCGGAGATGCAAAAGGAAAAAGTGATGCAGCAGCACCGCTGTTGAAATTTCTTGATAAATCCTCACAGTGATTTTCTAAAATCGGCACAAAGCTTTTAAAAGCTTCGCTCTGCCTCAGAAACATTCTTCTTGCTCTTATGCTTTTACCTGCTAAAACCTCTTCCAGAATTTTTGAGCTTCTTTCAAGCTCTTCTACTGAGTCTGCAGAAACTGAAACAACCGCTGTAACATAATAAAGCTTATCTCTGTTCATCTGTATGCTTTCTCTCAGCCTTTCAAGGTCCTCCACCGCCTTTCTCAAAATTCCCAGCTCATATATGTTTCCTCTCTGGTCGTCCAGCATATACTGCGACTGGTACTGAGTTATCTTCCTTGTAAGCTGATTTACAGCATCTCTTGCATCTACAGGCGTAAGATGGACTGACACATCCACATTGCCAAGAAGCTTAATATCCTCCAGCCACCCTACGTAAACGGCCTGAGGGAAATCTGTAAGCACATAAAGCCTGTAAAATTTCTTCCCAACCCTTATATAATCTTTCTCTATCAAGTATCCGTCAGGTGAGATTACTTCCACTACAGTAGGAACCTTTTCAAAAAGCTCCGGCTCTTCTTTAACAGCTTCTTCTTTATTCTTTTTAAGCTTCAGCACCTAGTGTAACCCCCTTTTTATAAAGCTCAAAGGCTCCAGCTTTAATAAGATTGTTCACTTTTATGTTTCCGTCTCTGTTCAGCACAAAAAACATAAGCTCCAGAAGCTCATCAGTCCCTAAAATTCTCGGCATAAGTCCGCATTTGGCAAGGCCCTCTACAACCATGTGGACTCGCCTCATTATTTCACTTCTCGCCCTGTCATATCCTCCTGCAGTGTCATCATAAGGAATAACCACATAAGACTCGGTCGTAATAGTTTGCTTTGAAAAATATCCAAGAAACTCTTCTAGCTCTTTTTCATACTCTCTCATTCCTTCAGGAAGAAACTTCAACCTGCTTCTAAACTCTTCTATTGATTCAGAAACATCTACAGGCTTAACTATTGTGAAAAACTGAAGCGGAAAAGACAGAGATAAAAGAAGGCTTATAAAAGCTGCCTCAACCGCCCCCTGCTCTTCTTCTGAAAGAAGAGAAAAATTTACAGGGTCGGCTGTTACAACCGCCCTGTACCTATTACCTTTTAAAATCAAAAGCCCATCTTTTATATCTTCAATGCTTAAAAAATCTATGCTGCTGTTCTTTTTAAAAAGCACTGCTTTCCACCTCCAATAAAAAGGTACTCCTTTGGAGAAACCAAAAACTTTAGGTACATCACAATATACTTATCTATTTCTATCTCGTCCTTTTTAAAAAAAGCCAGAAATGCTCCTGCAGCCGAAAAAGCTGCCCAAACCACTAAAGCAGTAAACAAATCTTTTGAAAAATATTTTGTAAAGAAAACTGCGCCAATTCCTACACCAACAATAACAAATATCATCTGCCTAACAGAAAAATTCCCGCCGAATATCTTTTCTTCTCTTTCTAATTGAATAGGCACTTCAAACATTCTCACACAAATCACATCCCTATTACGGCTTAAAGCCGAGGATTACACCGGCGAAAAATTTTGCACCAACTACCACTATTCCTCCAAGTATAGACCAGAAAAGTCCCATCATAGCTTCTGTTCTTCTTCCGGGGTTGTGGCCTGTAGTATAAAATCTGTACCCGTTTACTGCGATAAAAATCACAGCAACAACAATACCTACATCCATCACAAAGTTTGCAATTTTCCACAAAAATGAGATTATCTGAGCCTCACCAACAGGCGTAATGCCGTTCATAAACCTACCTCCTCATCATTAAAAAATCTCACTTTAATTCCTTCATTCTCTGCTGTTTTTACTTCCAATCTGCAGCCTTCACTGCTCTGCCAGTTACCAAACACCCACACCTCGTCGCACCGCTTTAGAACATCAGTACACAGCTTTAAAACTTCCCTTCTATCCTCCTCCTTTCTGTCATCATAAAATTCGCCAAATGCATGAACAGGAGAAAATGGCACTACTTCTTTAAAGTTGTTCTTTATGAACCTAAAAATTTTGTAAAACTTAACCTTATTTGCTGAAGGATTAGCGCTGTAAGGATGACAAATATACACAAACTTACTCAATTTTGCACCTCCTTTAATATGCTTAAAATAAGTCCAATTAAAGCTCCCAAAACTATGCCAAAGAAAATACCGGCTGCTAGGCCGGCAGTGTAAAGCATATTCAAGTTTTCATCTCCTTCCATAAAAACACTCAATAAAATAGAAAAAACCGGGCTTATTAAACGCCCAGTTTTTTGCTTAGCTCTTTTATGCGGTTGTCGTGATATACTGTCTTAACTGTTAGATTATTTACATCCAGCTGAAGCATATCAATTTTTGCACTTATCTCATCAAGTTTTTCATGCAAAAGCTGTCTGTCATCGAATAATGCCCTTACTTTATCGCTAATTTCGGTATCTATCTTAGTACCTAACTTCTTTACATCGTCTTTCACTTCGCTTACTTCACTTTTTAATCCGTGGATTTCTTCTTCTACCACTTTTAGTCTTTCTTCTACAATGCCAATTCTCTTTTCTACTACAGTCATTCTCTCTTCTATGGTGCCTATTCGTCCTTCTACAGCACCTATTCTCTCTTCTACCACATCAAATCTTACGTTAAAGTCATTATAAATTTTCTCTAAAAGCCCTAGAATTTTATCTTCATTATTCATAAATAATTCCTCCACCTACTTTACATAGTTATAAATCTGTTATGCCTAATCTTAGATACATTTCAACCATTTAGAGTTTTGGTTATATTTCTGCTAACAGTTTTTACACCTACTTTGCCCGTTTTTTATGTTCTTGTTTCCATTCTATGATATTTTTAAAAACAATTCAAGTTCTTATTTTAGCAAATCCCATATAACTAACTTCCATTATTTTAAATTTTTTAACATATATGCCGACAAAATATATGTAGCTAAAGTTGTATTTAATTGAACTATATAACTACCAAATCAGTTATGCTAATCGATTAATTTAAAAGGTATTGGAAACAAATTGTGTCTTAATATTACTTCGTTTTTATTTGTTTCTATTTTTACTTTAAAAATTTTTTCTATATATTGTGTAGCTAAAAAAATTTCGTCATCTCTTATTAATAAGGCACCGCCGAGGTGTATTTCCTCTTTAGCTGTAACAGCTATTTTCTTCTTTAAATCTAAACAGATATCGTTATTTTCCTCGATTTTTATTCTTAACTTATCTTTTTCTTTTACAATATTTTCTTTTTTGATTCCGCTTGCCAATATTACAGCGTCAAGTGGCAAATAAATTTTTGAATCATAAATAAAAGGCGCTTCTTTGAGGTACACCCTTTTTGTAGATTGGCCTAAAATAAAATTTTCATTGCTGATAGGCCTTATTCCTATATCTGCAACATTAGAGTTAAGATAAAAGTAGCTTGGTGTAGGAGTAGTAAAAAAATACAACGTCCATATAACAAACAATAGAAAAGTAAGTGGAGCAACTATCGTAGCAATAGGATCTGTAATATTATCATGCAATTTTTTTGCTTTTTTCATATGTTCACCTCTTTTTACTTTACTTGTAACGTCAAATTAAAGGGGAGATAAAGATTAAAAAAATCTCATAATAAGGAAAATAACAAAAGGTACTATAAAATACAAACCGGAAAATACTAAAAAATCTGTAACATTAACTATTTCAATCTCTTTTAAAGTAATTTTGTGCACTAGATAAGAAAATAGTTCCGATACAGGTTCAATTGTAAAAATTCCAATAAGGGAAATAGTTATATATGCAATGAATAAAAATCCCGTACCTTTTATAAAAGATAAATTTGAAATTATCACCTTGTAATCAACAAGAATAAACATTACATGAGATAAAGTAAAAAGTCCAACTGAAACTAAAGCTATCATAAAGTCCCATATAGAATTACTAATTCTATTTAACATTTTATTGTCCTCCTAAATCTGCAAATTTTTAATATTACAGTGCACTATACTCTAAACTGCTTCAAGATATTTTTATGAACATACACTGACCCAGGGAGATCCGCCGGCCTTTTGCCAGCACTTTCGTTGAAGATAAGACGTTCCTTCTTTTTATTATAATCGTAATGAATTATACACAATTTTATAAGAACATCATTGCTGAGCTTGCCTTTTCTTGAAAGTGCTGCTGCAGCCTGTTCGTGGTCTCTTATTACTAGCTCGTATTCCTCATCGTACTGCTCTCTTTTCTGCTTTTTGTACTCATTCCTCCATTGTCTGGCCTTTTCTTGATTTTCTTTTTTTCTCTGTTCTTTTTCTTTATGGTATTCTGGGAACTGCTTTAACATTTTAGTAACAGCCGGTTGTGAAACACCAAGTTTTTTAGCTATTTCTATTATCTTATACCCTTGAAGGTATAACTCAAGGGCTTTAACTTTTCTGTCCATAATTCCACCCCTTAAGTTATATTTTTTGTTCCGTATTTTGGGCATACTACGGCTATATACTAGGTTTTTATCATCAATTTCCAGCCTTCTCCGGCTTTTTCTATTCTAATTTGTGCTACCTTCATAAGTCTTTCTGCTACTTTGAGGAGAAGCTCTTTATTTTTCATTGGTTTGAATTCCAACCACATTTCTTTTTTCCTCCTCGATGAACTTTTTTATTTTCGGATAAAGAAACTGCACAAGAGGTCTATAGAATTCTTCTTCATCTACTTCTTCATAGCCGATTATTTCTTCCCTGTCTGGTGTGAACTCTCCTGCCATGAGCTTTTCTCTTGATATGGTGGTTTTTACGATTGCCACTTTCATGAGATCACTTCCTTATCAGTTTTTTGTTTATAACTCGTTTATCACTTAACATAATGTTGTTCACATCTTCAAAAAATAATTCTTCTATAGTGCTATTGAAAAATTCAGCTATTTTTTTTGCTACAGGAAGAGTAGGCGTTCTTACACCTTGTTCAATCATTCCATAATAACTAGGTGTTATTCCTATGACTTCTGCTACATCTTTCTGAAGTAAATTGTTCTTAATTCTAAGTTCTTTTAATTTTTTTCTTTCTACCATCTTATCCCTTCTTTAGCAATTAACAAATTGTTGTCTGCTTTAATTTTATTATAAACAACAATTAGTTGCTTGTCAATACCTAAAACAATTTTTTGTTGAAAATATTTTAAAATATAACTTATAGTTGTATAATCTTATATAAATAAAACGTCTCGTTAAAAGTTACAATGAGGAGTGAAAAACGTGGAATTTCCTGAAAAATTAAACCCATTTTCTCAAAGATTAAGACAATTAAGAGAGGAAAAAGGACTATTACAAAAAGACGTAGCAAAAATTTTAGGCATAACACCAAGCGCTTACGGGTACTATGAACAGGGGAAAAGAGAACCCAGCATGGAGGTTTTAAAAAAATTATCTGATTTTTTTAACGTTTCCATTGATTATCTTCTTGGTAGAACAGATATTCGCTCTCCAGTTGACGAGATTACTGAGGCTGTTTCTGATGACCCAGAGCTGTTTGAGTTTTGGAATACATTGAAAAAAGGGAGGATTTAAAGC
>Ga0247720_100373_pt1 | contig 17811 bp, 25 predicted proteins | sample MSEWel2015_12_15_FD_189078 | JGI IMG/M metagenome (GOLD analysis project Ga0247720, IMG submission 189078) | Subsurface sediment microbial communities from gas well in West Virginia, United States - MSEEL Well Study Marcellus 3H_2015_12_15 | ecosystem: Environmental > Terrestrial > Deep...
TTCCTCTTCCTACTCTTTTTTTCTCCCGTCTTGCTCCCTCAGCAGGTTTTAAATCGTGCAGTCTCATCTTTGCACCTCCTACATTGCTTTATGTTTATTCAAACAATTGGCTTACAGGAATTCCACGTAGTCTTGCCACATCTTCAGCTGTTCTCAATCTTTTTAATCCTTCCATTGTCGCATAAACCATGTTAGTTGCATTGGAAGAACCGAGTGATTTTGTCAAAACGTCTTTTATACCTGCAGATTCCAACACTGCGCGAACAGGTCCCCCCGCAATAACACCCGTACCTTCTTTAGCAGGTTTTAATAGTACTTTTCCCGCACCAAATTCCCCTATGACTTCATGAGGAATAGTAGTTCCAACAATTGGAACTTTAATTAAGTGTTTTTTTGCATCTTCTATAGCTTTTCTAATTGCATCTGGGATTTCTGCAGCTTTACCTCTTCCTACTCCTACATATCCCTTTTCTGCATCACCTACTACAACTGTAACACTAAATCTAAAATTTCTTCCGCCCTTTACAACTTTTGCAACACGGTTTATGCTAACAACTCTTTCTTTTAAATCCAACTTCGTCCAATCAACTCGAGCCATTCAATTCCCTCCTTGTTTAGAAATTCAATCCTGCTTGTCGTGCAGCGTCTGCCAATTCTTTTACTACCCCATGATAAATATACCCACCCCTGTCAAATACAACATCTTTTATGCCTTTTTCTAAAGCTCTCTTTGCAATCAACTCTCCTACCAATTTAGCAGACTGCTTATTTGCTCCTTTTGCAATGCTTCTAAGCTCAGGATCTAGCGTAGAAGCATGAACAAGAGTATGCCCTTTAGTATCGTCTATAATTTGAGCATAAATATGTTTCAGACTTTTAAACACATTAAGACGTGGTCTTTCTGGTGTACCAAAAACCTTCTTTCTTATCCTCAAATGGCGTCTTTTTCTTAATTCATTCCTATTTGGTTTTTTAATCATTATCTCACCCCTTACTTCTTACCAGTTTTACCTTCTTTTAATCTTACAACTTCGTCTGCATATCTTATGCCTTTGCCTTGATAAGCATCAGGTTCACGAACTCTTCTGATATTTGCAGCAACCTGACCTACCTTTTCCTTGTCTGCACCTCTTACAATTATCTTATTATTTCCTTCCACAATAATCTCAATTCCAGGTTCCTCTTCTATTTCTACCGGATGAGAATACCCCACATTCAATACTAGCTTCTTCCCTTGTTTTGCAGCACGATATCCAATTCCTACAATTTCCAAAACTTTCTCGAATCCTTCAGTCACGCCTTTTATCATATTTGCAATTATTGCTCTTGTAGTCCCATGCATTGCTTTTTCTTCTTTGTCGTCACCTTTTCGTGTTACAATTACTTGATTATCTTTTACTTCTACATTTACAATCGGTGGAAACTTTCTTTCTAAAGTGCCTTTTGCACCTTTTACGGTAACTACATTGTCAGGAGTTACTTTGACTTCTACCCCTTTTGGTATCTCTATTGGTAATCTTCCTATTCTTGACACTGTCCACACCTCCTTATTAGAATCACCAAATGTAGCAAATGACTTCTCCTCCAACTCCTGCTTTCCTTGCTTCTTTATCTGTCATTATGCCTTTTGAAGTTGATATAATCGCTATTCCTAAACCTCCTAATACCCGCGGTAATTCGTCGTGTTTAGCATATACTCTCAAACCAGGTTTACTTATTCTTTTCAACCCAGATATAACCCTTTCCTTATTAGGACCATATTTCAAAGTTAATTTGAGAATACCACCTTTTCCATCGTCTATTTCTTCTACTGATTTTATAAACCCTTCTTTCAACATAATCTCTGCAATAGCCTTTTTCATCTTTGAAGCAGGTATTTCTACTGTTTCATGTCTTGCAATATTCGCATTTCTTATTCGGGTCAGCATATCTGCTATAGGATCTGTCATTACCATCGTACTACCTCCCCTCTTTCACCAACTTGCTTTTTTAACGCCTGGTATCATCCCTTGATGGGCATATTTTCTAAAGCATATACGACACATCCCAAATTTTCTTAAATATGCACGAGGCCTGCCACAAATTTTACACCTATTATATTCTCTCGTTTTGTATTTTTGAGGCTTTTGCTGCTTTACTATCAAAGCCTTTCTCGCCATATAATTTTACCCTCCTTTACTTTGCAAATGGCATACCTAAAAGTTCTAATAATCCTTTTGCTTCTTCATCAGTTTTTGCGGTTGTAACAATAATTATATCCATTCCTCTTATCTTGTCTATCTTATCGTAGTCAATTTCGGGAAAAATCAATTGTTCTTTTATTCCTAAAGCATAATTCCCTCTTCCATCGAAAGAATTAGGAGAAACTCCTTTAAAGTCTCTTACACGAGGTAAAGCTATATTGAAAAGTTTATCCAAAAATTCATACATTCTTTCGCCGCGCAAAGTAACTTTTACTCCAATTGGCATTCCTTTACGAATCTTAAAATTAGAAATTGACCTTTTCGCTCTTGTAATAACTGGCTTTTGTCCTGCAATCATTGTTAAATCTTGGACAGCTGCTTCCAGCGCCTTGGGATTTTCTTTTGCTTCTCCCACTCCTATATTTATAACAACTTTTTCAAGTTTAGGAACTTGCATTATATTTTTATATCCAAAACGTTCCATGAGCGCTGGTACAACTTCTTTTTGGTATTTTTCTCTCAGCCTTGACATAATGAGCCTCCTTCCTTTTATAAATTATAGCGTTTCATTGCACCTCTTGCAGTAACGTACTTTTTCGCCATTTTCAAGGACTTTAACCCCATAGCGAACTCCTCTTCCACAATTTTCACAATAAAGCATAACCTTAGAACTGTATATTGGTGCTTCTTGGTGAATTATTCCACCCGGTTTTTGTGGATTTGTCGATTTCTTGTGTTTTGTAACAATATTTACGCCTTCTACAATTACTTTGCCTTCCTTAGGAAATGCCTGTAATACTTTTCCTTTTTTCCCTTTGTCTTTACCCGAAATTACAACAACCATATCTCCTTTTTTTACGTGCAATTTATTCTGTGCCATTTACAACCCTCCTTAAAGCACTTCAGGAGCCAAAGATATAATTTTCATAAAGTCTTTTTCTCTTAATTCTCTTGCTACTGGTCCAAAAATACGAGTACCTCTTGGTTGTTTATCATCTCGTATAATAACCGCAGCATTATCGTCAAATCTTATATAAGTACCATCTTTCCGAGCAATCCCTTTCTTTGTCCTTACAATTACAGCTTTAACAACTTCACCTTTTTTTACAACACCACCGGGTGTTGCACTTTTTACAGAAGCAACTATTACATCTCCTACATTAGAAAACTTTCTATTTGAACCACCTAATAAGCGAATGCACATAATTTCTTTTGCGCCCGTGTTATCTGCAACTTTCAAACGTGTTTGAGGTTGAATCATTAGAATTTACCTCCTTTCAAATTATTCAGCCTTCTTAACTATTTCAACTAATCTCCATCTTTTCTCTTTACTAAGCGGTCTTGTTTCCATTATTTTTACTACATCTCCAACATTGCATATATTATTTTCATCGTGCACTTTAAATTTTTTAGTTCTTTTTATTGTCTTCCCATAAAGAGGATGTCTTACTCTGTCTTCTACAGCAACTACAATAGTTTTTTGCATTTTATTGCTTACTACTGTTCCAATTCTAACTTTTCTGTGGCCTCTTTCCAACTCAGTACCCTCCTTCCTTATGCATTATTTTGCCTAATACCTAATTCCCGCTCTCTTAAAATTGTCTTTATTCTCGCAATTGTCTTTCTTACATCCCTTATCCTCATAGGGTTATCTAATTGGCCGGTTGCCAGTTGAAATCTCAAATTAAAAAGCTCTGCTTTTAACTCCGAAAGCTTTTGAAGTAATTCCTCATTGGTAAGTTCTCTTATTTCCTTAGCTTTCATTATCTTCACCACCCAATTCTTGACGTTTTAAAAACTTTGTCTTTATAGGCAGTTTATGCATCGCAAGCCTTAAAGCCTCTTTCGCAATATCTTCTGACACTCCACCTATTTCAAAAAGAACTCTTCCAGGCTTTACAACTGCTACCCAGAATTCTGGTGACCCTTTACCTGAACCCATACGAGTTTCAGCAGGTTTTTTAGTAACTGGTTTATCAGGGAAAATTTTTATCCACACTTTCCCGCCTCTTTTTATAAACCTCGTCATTGCAACCCTTGCTGCCTCAATTTGGGTGGCTGTAATCCAACCGGGTTCCAGCGCTTGCAACCCATATTCTCCGTATGTCAAGGTATTACCACGAGTAGCATTTCCTTTTATTCTGCCCCGTTGCTGTTTTCTGTATTTTACTCTTTTTGGCATTAACATGTTTTAATTACCTCCTTCCGCGGTTACCTGCTTTTTAGGCTGTGGCAATATCTCTCCTTTATTTATCCAAACTTTTACTCCTATTTTCCCATAAGTAGTATTTGCCTCTGCAAAGCCATAGTCAATATCCGCTCTTAAGGTCTGAAGTGGTACAACGCCTTCATGATACCGTTCAGTACGAGCAATTTCCGCACCAGCAAGTCTACCCGAACAAGCAATTTTGATACCTTTTGCGCCTAATTTCATCGCTCTTGCTATTGCTTGTTTCATAGCCCTTCTATAAGATATCCTCTTTTCAATTTGAGCTGCAACATTCTCAGCTACCAGCTGTGCACTAAGTTCAGGAGTTTTAACTTCTACAATATTAAGGATAATCGTCTTGTTGGTCATTTTTTCTAATTCTTCTCTTAATTTATCAATGCCTGCACCACCTTTGCCAATTACCATTCCAGGTTTTGCAGCATGGATATCTATTTTTATTCTATTGGAAGCTCTTTCAATAACTATTTTGGAAATCCCAGCCGCATACAGTTTTTCTTTTATATAGTTTCTTATTTTAATATCTTCTATTAAGAATTTTGAAAAATTTTTGTCATCCGCATACCATTTAGCTAGCCAATCTTGTGTAACTCCAACTCTAAGTCCATATGGATGTACCTTTTGGCCCACGCATATCCCTCCTTTATTCTCTTTCCTTCACGACTATTGTTATATGACTGGTTCTCTTTCTCATAATATCTGCTCTTCCCCTCGCTCTTGGGAAAATTCTCTTCATTGTAGGGCCTTCGTCTGCCACAGCCTTTGCTACATACAGATTATCTCTGTTCATTCCATGGTTATTCTCAGCATTAGCAATGGCTGATTTAAGAACCTTAGCGACTATTCCTGAGGCTCTTTTGGGAGTAAACCTTAAAATTGTCAAGGCTTCATCTACATGTTTGCCACGAATTAGGTTAAGTACTAATCTAACCTTTCGAGGCGAAATTCTTACATATCTGGCGATTGCCCTTGCCTCCACGTTATCTCCTCCTTTGCCTATTTAACTTTGGAAGTTTTTTCAGTATCAGCATGGCCGTGGAAGGTTCGAGTAGGAGCAAATTCCCCTAGCTTGTGCCCTACCATCGCTTCAGTTATATAAACAGGTACATGTTTTCTACCGTCATGAACAGCTATGGTATGTCCAACCATTTCTGGAACAATAGTTGAACTTCTTGACCATGTCTTGATCACTTTTTTCTCATTCTTTTTATTCATTTCAACAATCTTTTTTAGAAGTTTTGGATCAACATATGGACCTTTTTTTACGGATCTACTCAAGACTTTGACCTCCTTTCACTAATTATTTGCGCCTTCTTATAATAAATTTATCCGAAGCTTTACCTTTCTTACGTGTCTTATAGCCTAATGCAGGCTTGCCCCATGGTGTAAGTGGACCTGGATGCCCAATAGGTGCTTTACCTTCACCACCACCATGTGGATGGTCTACAGGATTCATAGCCGAACCTCTAACACTTGGTCTTCTACCAAGCCATCTTGATCTACCTGCTTTTCCTATTTTTACATTTTCATGATCTATATTCGACACTTGTCCAATGGTTGCACGACAGTCTGCTCTTATTAATCTAATCTCTCCTGAAGGCATCCTAATTTGTACATAATCTCCTTCTTTAGCCATAATCTGCGCAGCTGTGCCTGCCGCTCTCACTAACTGTCCACCTTTTCCAGGCGTAAGTTCAATATTGTGGACCACTGTACCTACAGGAATATTTCTCAAAGGTAAAGCATTTCCTACCTTAATGTCTACATTTTCTCCAGATTCAATTATATCTCCCACTTTTAAGCCATAAGGAGCAATGATATATCTTTTTTCTCCATCTAAATAATGAATAAGTGCAATATAAGCTGTCCTGTTTGGATCGTACTCAATAGCAGCTACTTTTCCTGGTACTCCGTCCTTATCTCTTTTAAAATCTATAATCCTATATTTCCTCTTATGTCCGCCCCCGCGATGTCTAACAGTAATCCTTCCATAAACATTTCTTCCACCTGATTTAGTTAAACTAACAACTAATGATTTCTCTGGCTTATCTTTGGTAATTTCCTCAAAAGTCAATACTGTCATTTGACGTCTGCCGGGAGATGTCGGCTTAAAAGATTTTATTCCCATTGCTTTCCCTCCTTAACCTAAAATTACACCTGCATTCCTTCGAAGAATTCGATACCTTTGCTGTCTGGAGTAAGCTTCACTATTGCTTTTTTGTAAGCTTTTGTCCTTCCTTCATATTTTCCCATTCTCTTTGGTTTTCCTTTGTAATTCATTGTATATACTTTTTCCACTTTGACCCCAAATATGTCTTCTACAGCTTTCTTTATCTGAATTTTATTTGCCCTTTTATCCACAATAAAAGTATATTTTCTCTCTCCCATGAGGCGCATACTTTTTTCAGTTATTACTGGGCGTATTATAATGTCCCGTGCCTCCATTAGTCGTACACCTCCTCGACTATACCCACGGCATCTTTTGTTATGATAAATTTGTCATACTTTAAGACATCATAGGTATTGAGATAATTAGCATATAAAGTTTTTACACCCGGTATATTTCTTGTCGAAAGTTCTACGTTCTTCTCACCTTCAGGTACTACTATTAAAGCACTGTCAACATTAAAATTCTTAAGAAGCTCCACGACCTTTTTAGTCTTTGGTTGGTCCAATTTAAATTCATCCAAAACAATTATCTCATTATCCCTGACTTTGGATGAAAGAGCAGATTTTAAAGCTAATCTTTTTACTTTTTTAGGCAGCTTATAACTGTAATCCCTGGGTTTTGGCCCAAAAACAACGCCACCTTTAATCCATTGAGGAGCTCTTATACTTCCTTGACGCGCTCTTCCTGTCCCTTTTTGCCTCCAAGGCTTTCTTCCACCACCACGAACCTCGCCGCGGGTTTTGGTTGAATGGGTGCCCTGTCTTTGATTTGCCAAATAGTTTAACACTGCTTGATGCATAACAGGGACATTTACAGGTACGCCAAAAACTGAATCTTTCAGCTCTATTTCTCCTACTTGTTCCCCTTTTACGTTGTACACCGCTACCTTAGCCATCTTTCTTCCTCCTTTCATCACTTGCTCTTTACCGAATCTTTTATAATGAGCAAGGAGCCTTTAGGTCCTGGCACTGATCCTTTTACTAATAATAAATTTAATTCAGGGTCAACTTTTACAACTTCTAGGTTTTGTATAGTCACTCTTTTATGTCCCATATGCCCAGGCATTATTTTACCCTTAAAAGTTCTTCCTGGGTCTGTCGTAGCACCCATTGAACCTACTCTTCTATGGTATTTGGAACCGTGAGACATAGGTCCTCTACTGGCACCATACCTTTTTACAACACCTGCAAAGCCTTTACCTTTTGAAATACCTGTTACATCTACCCTATCACCTGGTTTAAAAATATCTACCTTTATTTCGCTGCCTACTTCATATCCACTTACGTCATCTAGCCTAAACTCTCTTAAATACCTCTTAAAAGGCACTCCTGCCTTTTTGAAATGCCCTATTAAAGGTTTTGTGAGTCTTTTCTCTTTAACATCCCCAAAACCCACTTGAATAGCGTTGTATCCATCAGTTTCTGTAGTTTTTTTCTGAACAACGACACAAGGCCCAGCCTCAATCACAGTTACTGGAATAACTTCTCCTTTTTCATCAAATATTTGTGTCATCCCATGCTTTCTTCCTAAAATACCTTTTTTCATTATTCTATCCACCTCCTGAAATCAGCGGACGCTTTTGCGTCTTAATTTCTTTATTATTTTACAGTTTTATTTCAATATCTACACCAGATGGCAAATCTAATCTCATAAGAGCATCTACTGTCTTAGGTGTTGGGTTTAAAATATCAATCAATCTCTTATGAGTTCTTATCTCAAATTGTTCTCTTGAATCTTTATATTTGTGAGGAGCTCTCAAGATAGTTATGATATCTCTTTCTGTCGGCAATGGAATAGGTCCCGAAACCTCTGCACCTGTTCTCTTTGCAGTTTCCACTATCTTTTGAGCCGATTGATCCAAAATAGCATGGTCAAAAGCTTTTAGGCGTATGCGAATTTTTTGCTTGGGCATTATATTTCCCTCCTTCTATCAATCCTCAACACTTTTATATATCCACATATCCAGGCGTTTTATTGTCAAAAAAAAACTTAGCTATAGACCAGCTTTAATATTTTATCTCAAGTTCTAAATCATTGCAAGACTTGACATATCAATATTTTTGTGCTAATAGCAACTGCTATTAGCACAAAAATATGATGTTATTCTATGATAGCTGACACGACGCCAGCACCTACTGTACGGCCGCCTTCTCTTATAGCAAACTTCAAACCTTCTTCCATCGCTATCGGTGTTATTAACTCTACTTTTATCGTTACGTGGTCACCTGGCATCACCATCTCTACTCCATCCGGCAGGTTTATTACCCCTGTCACGTCTGTCGTCCTAAAGTAAAATTGTGGCCTGTATCCATTGAAAAATGGTGTGTGCCTTCCTCCCTCTTCCTTCGTCAATACGTAAACTTGAGCCTCAAATTTCGTGTGCGGCTTTATCGTCCCTGGCTTCGCTAATACTTGCCCTCTCTCTACTTCGTCCCTCTGTACTCCTCTTAATAATACTCCTATGTTGTCCCCTGCTTGCGCTTCATCCATCGTCTTCCTGAACATCTCTACCCCTGTTACTACTGTCTTCCTCGATTCTGTCGTCAATCCTATTATCTCTACTTCGTCTCCTACCTTTACCTTCCCTCTCTCTACTCTTCCTGTCGCAACAGTTCCCCTTCCTGTTATCGTAAATACGTCCTCTACTGGCATCAAAAATGGCTTGTCTATGTCTCTCTCCGGTGTCGGTATATATTCGTCTACTATATCCATTAACTGCCATATCTTACCGCACCATTCACACTCTCTCTTGCCACATCCACATTCTAATGCCTTTAATGCTGATCCTACTACTATCGGTGTGTCATCCCCTGGAAATTCATATTCGTTTAGTAATTCCCTTACTTCCATCTCTACTAATTCTATTAATTCTGGATCGTCTACCATGTCTGCTTTGTTTAAAAATACTACTATATATGGCACTCCTACCTGCCTCGCTAATAATATGTGCTCCCTCGTCTGGGGCATCGGACCATCTGCTGCTGATACTACCAATATCGCCCCGTCCATCTGTGCTGCCCCTGTTATCATGTTCTTTACATAGTCAGCATGACCTGGACAGTCTACGTGCGCATAGTGCCTCTTCTCTGTCTCATATTCTACGTGAGTCGTGTTTATCGTTATTCCCCTTGCTTTCTCCTCTGGTGCCTTGTCTATCTCATCATATCCCTTAGCCTCTGCCATCCCTACCTTCGATAATACCATCGTTATCGCTGCTGTTAATGTCGTCTTACCATGGTCTACGTGACCTATCGTCCCTACGTTTACGTGCGGCTTCTTCCTCTCAAATTTTTGCTTCGCCATCCTCTTTTCCTCCTTTACTTTTTTTCTAATATTTGATCAGTAATATTTTTAGGAACTTCCTCATAATGATGGAACTGCATAGTGTAAGTTCCTCTTCCTTGAGTTTTTGACCTTAAATCAGTAGCATATCCAAACATTTCAGCAAGTGGCACAAATGCTCTTATAACTTGGGCTCCAGCCCTTGCTTCCATTCCTTCAACTCTTCCACGACGTGAATTTATATCTCCTATAATATCTCCCATGTATTCTTCCGGAATCACAACCTCCACTTTCATAATAGGTTCCAAAAGAACAGGGTTTGCCTTTTTCATGCCTTCCTTAAATGCTATAGAACCTGCTATTTTAAATGCCATATCTGAGGAGTCAACTTCATGGTAAGAACCATCTACCAATGCCACTTTTACATCGATAACAGGGTATCCTCCAAGAACACCGTTTTGCATAGCTTCTTGAACACCTGCGTCAACTGCAGGAATATATTCTTTTGGAATAACTCCTCCTACTATACGGTTTTCAAATGTATAGCCTTCTCCTCTTGGAGCAGGTTCCATCTCCAACCAAACATGGCCATACTGACCGCGTCCGCCGGATTGCCTAATAAATTTCCCTTCAATTTTAACCGGTTTAGTAATAGTCTCTTTGTAAGCAACTTGAGGCTTACCTACATTGCAATCAACATTAAACTCTCTTCTTAGCCTATCAACAATTATCTCTAAGTGCAATTCTCCCATACCGGCTATTATTGTCTGTCCTGTCTCTTGGTCAGTATATGTCTTAAAGGTTGGGTCTTCCTCAGCTAGTTTTAATAAAGCCATAGTCATTTTTTCTTGAGCAGCTTTAGTCTTAGGTTCTATAGCAACAGAAATAACTGGTTCTGGAAAATCCATTGATTCTAAAAGTATTGGATGATTCTCATCACAGAGGGTATCTCCTGTTGTAGTATCTTTTAGTCCAACAGCTGCAGCTATATCGCCTGTGTAGACAGCCTCCATTTCTTGCCTGTGATTTGCATGCATTTGAAGAATTCTACCTATTCTTTCTTTTTTACCTTTTGTGGAATTTAAAACATAAGACCCCGCACTCAAAGTCCCTGAATATACTCTAAAGAAAGCAAGTTTGCCTACGTAAGGGTCCGCCATAATTTTAAATGCTAACGCTGAAAAAGGCTCTGAATCTTCAGCTTTTCTCTCTATCTCTTCTCCTGTGTTTAATGCCATACCTTTTACAGGTGGCAAGTCGAGTGGAGAAGGAAGATATCTTACTATCGCATCCAACATAGGTTGAATTCCTTTGTTTTTATAGGAAGAACCACAGACAACTGGTACTAATTCACCATTTATAGTTCCTTTTCTTAAGGCTTTGTGAATCTCCTCTTCAGTTATTTCTTCCCCTTCTAAATACTTTTCTAAAATAGTTTCATCTTGTTCAGAAACCGCTTCTAATAGTTTTTCTCTATACTCTTCGGCTAAATCTTTTAAGTCCTCAGGTATTTCAGTCTCATCCATTACAGTACCTAGGTCATCTTCATATATTATGGCTTCCATTTTAATTAAATCTACAATGCCTCTGAAGGTATCTTCTTTCCCAATAGGAATTTGTATAGCTACAGGATTAGCTCCTAATCTTTCCTTTATCATTTTTATTACATTAAAAAAGTCAGCACCTATTATATCCATTTTATTTACATAGGCAATTCTTGGAACATGATATTTGTCAGCCTGTCTCCACACAGTTTCAGATTGAGGCTCAACACCCTCTTTTGCAGAAAAAACCGCAACGGCTCCGTCTAATATTCTAAGAGACCTTTCAACTTCTACAGTAAAGTCCACGTGTCCCGGCGTATCAATAATGTTTATTTTATGCCCTTTCCAATAACAAGTAGTAGCCGCAGAAGTTATGGTTATACCTCTTTCCTGCTCTTGGACCATCCAGTCCATTGTAGCAGTACCTTCATGGACTTCTCCTAACTTATGGACTTTCCCTGTATAAAAAAGTATTCGCTCGGTAGTAGTGGTTTTCCCTGCATCTATATGCGCCATAATACCAATGTTCCTAACTTTATCTAAGCTGTAATCTCTTGGCATCTTCCATCCTCCTTTCTTGTCTCCTAGATTCACTACTCCCTATAGAAAACTACCATCTATAATGAGCAAAGGCTTTATTAGCTTCTGCCATCTTATGGGTATCTTCTTTCTTCTTAACACTTCCACCAGTGTTGTTCGCAGCATCCATTATTTCTGCTGCTAACTTTTCCATCATAGATTTGCCATTTCTTTGTCGCGCATACTCAACAAGCCATCTTATCCCAAGAGATAACCTTCTTTCTGGTCTTACTTCCATAGGAACTTGGTAAGTAGCACCACCTACTCTTCGTGGTCTTACTTCAAGAACAGGCATAACATTATTTAAAGCCTCTTCAAAAACCTCGAGAGGATCTCTTCCTGTCTTTTCTCTTATTATGTCAAAAGCTCCATAACAAATTTTTTGAGCCAAGCTCTTTTTGCCATCCCACATTACCTTATTAATTAGTTTTGAAACTTTTTTGCTATTATATACAGGATCAGGAAGGACCTCTCTTCTTTCTGCCTGACCTTTTCTTGGCATCCTTTTCCCTCCTTTTGTGTAAAAACTTTACAATTATCAACTCTAAGGAAGAACATTTATATTTCCTTTTACTCTCATTTTACTTTTTAGGCTTTTTAGCGCCATATCTTGAACGAGCCTGTTTCCTATTGGCAACACCCGCCGCATCAAGGGCTCCCCTGATAATCTTATACCTTACACCCGGTAGGTCTTTAACCCTTCCTCCTCTTACTAAAACTACAGAGTGTTCCTGCAAATTGTGACCTATACCAGGAATGTAAGCTGTAACCTCAGTACCATTTGTCAGTCTTACCCTTGCTATTTTTCGTAGCGCTGAATTTGGTTTTTTAGGAGTTGTAGTCTTTACTACAACACAAACTCCTCTCTTCTGAGGATTACCCTCTAAAGCTGGAGCAGCAGATTTATATTTTACCGGTTTTCTTCCATATCTAACCAATTGATTTATCGTTGGCATCGTCGCACCTCCTTCCAAATAAATCAAGAAATAATTACCCCTTAAAGGGGTAATTATTTCTTTTCAACTATAATATCCGCTGCAGCAGCAGCGCCTACATCAATACCACACATTACCCCAAGTTCTTTCATAGTATCGATGTACACTATTTCAATTGAATTTTCCTCACATAATTCTTTTATTCTCTTAGTAACGTGTTCTTCCGCATCTTTTGCAATGTAGACCTTCAGAACATTACCATTCGTTATCGCTTTTAAAGTCTGCTTCGCTCCAACCACCCGCTTAGAAGGGCAATCTTGTCCCGCCATTTACCTTCCTCCTATCAGGACAGCGGTCTTTAACACACTTAATAATTTTATCATTAAGCAGTTTAGCTGTCAACAGTAGAATTTCATTGGTTCGTGTTAAGATTTTGTAGGTAATTTATATGTGCTACTTCATCCAGCAGAAATTTTATACGCACATTTCATACCAAACCTTTAGTTACTTGCTTTTGTCTCTGTCTCTTCTTTTTCGTTATCTTGTCCTTTCTGTTGATCCTTAACTTTTTTAACAACAGAAATATTTCTATAACGTGACAAACCTGTTCCAGCAGGAATTAGTTTACCTATTATCACATTTTCTTTTAATCCCAAAAGCGGATCTACTTTACCTTTTATAGCTGCATCTGTAAGCACCCTCGTCGTCTCCTGGAAAGAAGCAGCTGATAAGAAAGAATCTGCTGCCAGAGCCGCCTTTGTAATCCCCAAAAGAGCTCTCCTACCAGTAGCAGGTTTTAGTCCTTTTTCTACTGCTTTTTTGTTTTCCTCTTCGAATTTAAACATATCTATAAGCTCTCCAGGAAGCATTGAAGTATCACCTGGGTCTTCTACTTTTACTTTTCTCATCATCTGCCTTATTATTACTTCAATGTGCTTATCATTTATTTCAACACCCTGCAATCTATAAACCTTTTGGACTTCTTGTAGCAAATAAGTCTGTACTGCAAATATTCCTTTTATCTTCAAAAGGTCATGAGGATTTACAGACCCTTCCGTCAACTCATCCCCAGCTTGAATCACTTGGCCATCATGAACTTTAAGTCTTGAACCATAAGGAATGAGATAAGTCTTAGAAATATTGTTTTCTTCATCCGTTACAATGACTTCTCTTCTTTTCTTTGACTCATTAATTCTTACAACACCGGAAATTTCAGAAATTACAGCAAGTCCTTTTGGTTTTCTTGCTTCAAAAAGTTCTTCTACTCTTGGAAGACCTTGTGTAATGTCAAAACCTGCTACACCACCCGTATGGAATGTTCTCATAGTAAGCTGTGTACCTGGTTCACCTATAGCCTGTGCAGCAATAATTCCCACTGCTTCGCCTATATTTACAAGTTCTCCTGTTGCAAGGTCTCTGCCATAGCACATCCTACATACGCCATGTCTCGACCTGCATGTCAAAAGTGACCTTATTTTTACTTTGGTAATACCTGCTTTTTCTATCTTTTCTGCTTCCACTTCGTTTATCAATTCATTTCTTCTGACAATTATATTACCTTCATTATCAACAACATCTTCAGCTGCAATTCTTCCTATTATTCTGTCAGTTAATCTTTCAATTATTTCGTTTCCTTCTCTTATTTCTTCTACATAAATTCCCTCATCAGTTCCACAATCTTCTTCCCTGACTATTACATCTTGGCTAACATCAACTAATCTTCTTGTTAAATAACCAGAATCTGCAGTCCTTAAAGCTGTGTCCGCAAGACCTTTCCTTGCACCGTGAGTAGATATGAAGAATTCCAACACATTAAGACCTTCTCTAAAGTTAGACCTTATAGGAAGCTCAATAATTCTTCCTGAAGGATCTGCCATAAGCCCCCTCATGCCTGCTAACTGTCTTGTCTGGTTTTTACTTCCCCTTGCTCCTGAATGAGCCATCATAAATATAGGATTAAATTTGTCCAAACTCGCCATCAAAGCCTCTGTAACTTTTTCTGTAGTCATATTCCATGTTTTTATTATGCTCTCATATCTCTCTTCCTCAGATATGAGACCACGTCTGAATTGGCTTTCAATCTTACTTACCATTTCATCTGCTTCTTTTAGAAGCTTCTCTTTTTCTTTGGGTATTACCATGTCAGATACGCTAACAGTAATGGCTGCTTTTGTAGAATATCTAAACCCTAACTCTTTGATTTTATCAAGAGTTTCTGCTGTTTTTGTTGGTCCGTGTAATCTGTATGCTCTATCTAAAATTTTCCCCAATTTAGATTTATCTACTAAATCATTAATTTCTAAGTCAAAAGCAGTTTCAGGATTAGATCTATCTACATAACCTAAATCCTGCGGAATTGCTTCATTAAATAGAATTTTTCCCACTGTTGTCTCAATTATTTTCGATTTTTTAACTCCATCAATTTCTTTTGTCATTTTTACTTTTATCTTCGCATGAATGTGAATGTATCCCAGTTGGTATGCCATAATAGCTTCTTCAGGACTTGAAAAATACTTACCCTCGCCTGGAACTCCATCTTCATCTGCTGTTAAATAATAGCAACCTAATACCATGTCTTGAGTAGGCGTCATAACAGGTTTTCCATCTTGAGGCTTGAGTATGTTATTAGCAGCTAGCATTAAAAATCTTGCTTCAGCTTGAGCTTCCATTGAAAGGGGCACATGGACAGCCATCTGGTCACCATCAAAGTCTGCATTATAAGCTGTACATACAAGGGGATGAAGCTTTATAGCTCTTCCTTCAACCAACACCGGCTCAAAAGCTTGAATACCCAATCTGTGGAGGGTAGGAGCTCTGTTTAACAACACAGGATGTTCTTTAATAACTTCCTCTAATACATCCCACACCTCAGGCTTTACTTTTTCAACCATCCTCTTAGCGCTTTTTATATGCTGCGCCAAACCCTCGTCTACTAACTTCTTCATTACAAAAGGCTTAAAAAGTTCTAATGCCATTTCTTTTGGCAAACCACATTGATAAACCTTAAGTTCTGGCCCTACTACTATAACGGAACGCCCTGAATAATCTACCCTCTTACCTAAAAGATTTTGTCTGAATCTTCCTTGCTTACCTTTTAACATATCAGAAAGGGATTTTAAAGGTCTGTTGCCAGGACCTGTAACAGGCCTTCCTCTTCTTCCGTTGTCTATCAAGGCATCTACTGCTTCTTGCAACATTCTTTTTTCATTTCTCACTATAATATCCGGAGCCCCTAAGTCTAAAAGTTTCTTCAATCTATTATTTCTGTTGATTACTCTTCTGTACAAATCATTAAGGTCTGAAGTTGCAAACCGCCCACCATCCAACTGCACCATAGGTCTCAAATCAGGAGGAATTACAGGTATAACATCTAAAATCATCCATTCAGGGCGATTTCCTGAATCTATAAAAGCTTGCACTACCTCTAATCTTCTAATCGCTCTTACCCTTTTTTGACCAGTAGATTCCCTTATTTCAGCCTTCAATTCTTTGCTTAATTTTTCTAAATCTATTTCCTGTAACAATTCCTTTACAGCTTCTGCTCCCATCCCCGCTCTAAATCTATGTCCATATTTATCCAAATATTCTCTGTACTCTTTCTCTGACAATAACTGCTTTTTAGTAAGAGGAGTATCGCCGGGGTCAATAACCACATATGATACAAAGTATAACACTTTTTCCAAGGCTCTTGGGGACATATCAAGAAGGAGGCCCATTCTACTAGGAATTCCCTTTACATACCATATATGGGCAACAGGGGCAGCAAGCTCAATGTGCCCCATCCTTTCCCTTCTAACCTTAGACCTTGTCACCTCAACACCACATCTATCACAAACTACACCCTTGTATCTTACTCTTTTATATTTGCCACAATGACATTCCCAGTCTTTAGTAGGCCCAAAAATTCTTTCACAAAAAAGACCATCTCTTTCCGGTTTTAACGTTCTATAATTGATAGTTTCAGGTTTTTTCACCTCGCCTCTTGACCATTCTCTTATTTTTTCAGGAGATGCCAATCCTATTTTAATAGCTTCAAAATTTTTTAACTGAAACAAGGAGTGTCGCTCCTTTCTTCAATAAATTTTGGTTTTAACCAATCAAATATCAAAATCTTCTAAATCTAAATCATTATTTTCTATGTCAAAGCTATCAGGCTCAAAGTCAATATCCTCTGGCAAATCTTCGGTCTCTTCTTCGTAACTTTCTTCATATACTTCTTCTGGTGGCGTATCTTCGCGACCTTCTATGTTGATATTCAAAGTAGCATCCGGCACATCAGAATCGTCATCCTCTTCAAATTCTTTCAGCGGAATTTCTTGATTATCTTCCGTAATAACTTTGACATCCAATGCTAAGCTTTGAAGTTCTTTAACAAGTACCTTAAAAGATTCTGGAATACCTGGTTCTGGTATGTTTTCACCTTTGACAATAGCTTCATAAGTTTTTACACGACCTGCTACATCGTCAGACTTTACCGTTAAAATCTCCTGTAAAGTATGAGCTGCACCATATGCCTCTAGTGCCCATACTTCCATCTCACCAAATCTTTGTCCACCAAACTGAGCTTTTCCACCCAAAGGTTGCTGAGTAACTAAAGAATATGGTCCAGTAGACCTTGCATGCATCTTATCATCGACTAAGTGGTGAAGCTTCAGCATGTACATATAACCTACTGTAACTTTATTATCAAATGGTTCACCTGTTCTTCCATCGTACAACTGCACCTTGCCGTCCGGAGAAAAACCCGATTTAGCTAAAAGCTCCTGTATGTCTTCTTCCGTTGCTCCATCAAAAACAGGTGTAGCAATCTGCCATCCCAATGCTTTTGCAACAAGACCCAAGTGAACTTCTAAAACCTGACCAATGTTCATACGAGATGGAACACCTAATG
>Ga0247720_100374_pt1 | contig 17753 bp, 16 predicted proteins | sample MSEWel2015_12_15_FD_189078 | JGI IMG/M metagenome (GOLD analysis project Ga0247720, IMG submission 189078) | Subsurface sediment microbial communities from gas well in West Virginia, United States - MSEEL Well Study Marcellus 3H_2015_12_15 | ecosystem: Environmental > Terrestrial > Deep...
GCCTGTTCGACGACCTGGCGCTTGAACTCTAGGGTAAATTTCCGACGTTCCACTTGAACAACCTCCTGACCTTATAGTCTCATTAATTTGGAAGATTGTCCAATCTAATTTCGGGGCTTAAGAGTAACAAGCTCCTCTCTTACTTCTTTAGCGTCTGGTAGTTCCAGCAGTCGCTGCACCAATTCCCGTCCCTTCTCATAAGAAAGGCCCATGATTTTTTCCTTCATCTCGGGAATAAATACAGGACTCATACTTATCTCATCCAGCCCCAGACCTACCAGGAGAGGTGCGGCCAGGCTATCTCCGCCCAGCTCCCCACAAAGACCTACCCATTTGCCCTGACGATGAGCTGCCTCTATCACTTGATAAATAAGTTTTAAAACCGCTGGATGGTATGGTTCGTAAAGAGTTGCTACTTTTTCATTGTCACGGTCTACGGCCAATGTGTATTGGGTCAGATCGTTGGTACCAATGCTGAAAAAGTCCACTTCTCTGGCTAAAATATCGGCCATGAGGGCAGCTGCCGGCACCTCAATCATAATACCGATGGGAATATTTTTACTTGCTTCTATACCCGCAGCCCGTAGCTCATCTCGCGCTTCCTCCAGGAGAGTTTTAGCCTGGCGGATTTCCTCCAGGGTCGTTACCATGGGAAACATGAGCTTGAGGTTTCCGTAAGAAGAAGCACGCAGCAAAGCTTTCAGTTGCGTCTTAAAAAGCTCTTTATATTTTAAACACAGCCTTATTCCCCTTAATCCTAAGAATGGGTTATCTTCCTTATCCTGGTTAAGATAGGGAAGAAGTTTATCGCCCCCAATGTCCAGGGTGCGCACAATTACGGGTTTATCTTTTAAAGCAAGCAAAACGTCCCGGTAAATCAAAAATTGTTCTTCTTCTCCCGGAGGCTCCTGGCGGTTCATATAAAGAAATTCTGTGCGGAAGAGCCCTACGCCTTCAGCGCCATATTCCAGCGCTAACTCCGCCTCTTCAAAGTTGCGGAGATTGGCTGCTATCTCTATTTCATGCCCATCCACGGTTACGGCTTTAGCTAAAACCTTCCTTATACGCCTTTTTTCTTCCTTAGTGGTTTCTTCTCTTGTTTCCACATTCTTGATTAGCTCTATATCGGGGTTTAAATGTATTACCCCTTCATCTCCGTCTATTAAAACGAGATCACCATCTTTAACCAGGTCTAATAAATTGGTTACCCCGGAGACCGCAGGTACTCCTAAAGCCCTGGCTACTACTGCCGTATGGCTAGTAGGCCCTCCTTTTTCCGTAATAATCCCGGCTACTGTCCGGCGAGAAAAACTTGCTGTTTGGGAAGGTGTTAATTCTTTAGCTACAATAATGGTGTTGGCTGCCACTTCGCTTACTTCCTCTGAGCGATTTCCTAGACATTCTATTAGACGCCGGCCTATATCGCGAATGTCCACAGCCCTTTCGCGGAAGTATTCGTCCTCCAGGGAAGCAAACTCCTGAGCTATCTCTTCGGTAGCTTCACTAACCGCCCAGACAGCATTTTTCCTTTCCAATTTGATTTTTGTTCTTATTTTTTCCCCCAATGCCGGGTCGGAAAGAAGCAAAAGATGGGCTTCAAAAATTTTAGCTTCCTGGAGGCCGATCTCGCGTTTAGTTTTATCAATAAGGCTTGTCAGTTGTTCCTTAGCCTGGTTGAAAGCCTCTTCTAACCTGGCAAGCTCTTTTTCCTTCTCTTCTTCACTGTTTAAATAGCTCCTGGAGTAATTGCTGGCAAGCTCCATTAGCCGGCGTACCCGACCTACCACCTTACCTGGGGAAATACCTATTCCTTTAAGAAGCATCTTCAATACCTTCCCGGAAATTGCTTTTAACTAATCGTTCTAAGGCCTCTATAGCTTCCTTCTCATCTTCCCCTTCCGCCCATAACGTAATAGAAGTTCCTTTAGTGATTCCCAGGCTCATTACTGCCAGAATACTTTTGGCATCGGCTTGCTTCTGTCCCTTTGTTATCCCTATTTTACTTTTAAAAGCCTGGGCAGTTTGGACAAAAAGAGTAGCCGGCCGGGCATGAAGGCCTGTTTCGTTGGTGATGATTAGCTCTTTTTTAATCATTTCTCTAATCTCCTTCTACAACCGTATTCAATATTTCTAATATCTCTTGGATAGTTTTAGACTCTCGCAGGCGCTGGCGAAATTCTTCATAGATCAATTTGCGGGAAAGCAAAGATAATACCTTTAAATGCTCATTCTCTTTTTGCTCTGCTGGCGTTGCAATTAGAAAAACCATATCCACCGGTTGTCCATCCAGGCTTTCCCATTCAATTCCATGTTTGGAACGACCAAAGACTACTGCTGATTTTTTAACTGCTTTAGATTTGGCATGGGGTATGGCAATACCATACCCTATGCCCGTAGTGGTAATGCTCTCCCTTTTTAAGACGTCTTGAAGAAATTCTTCTTCATTAGTAATTAACCCGCATTTCTCTAAAAGACCAGCCAGTTCTCGTATGGCTGCTTGTTTATCTCTAGCTTTTAAATCAAGTGTAATTAAATCTTCCCTGATCAAATTTCTTATATCCATTTTTAGAGGTCCTCCAATTTTATTTGTTGGGTTTCAAAAGTAACACCATTAAAGCCGTCACGAGAGTACCGATAGCAATAGATAGGATATATAATCCTAAATGACCCACTGCATTAGGGATAGCAAGGACGAATATGCCTCCATGTGGCGCCCTCAGGGTTGCATTAAAAGCCATAGAGAGGGCACCAGCTACGGCTGAACCTACCATAATAGATGGAATTACCCTAAAGGGATCAGCTGCAGCAAAAGGAATAGCTCCTTCGGTAATAAAAGAAATCCCTAAAACTGCTGCCGCCTTACCAGCTTCTCTTTCTTCGCTAGTAAACTTTTTAGGGAACAGTAAAGTAGCTAGCGCCAAACCTAATGGAGGCGTCATGCCCGCAGCCATAACCGCAGCTTGGGGCTCATAAATATTGCTACCCAGTAAGCCTACTGCAAAGGTATAAGCCGCTTTATTTACCGGTCCTCCCATATCGAAGGCCATCATGGCACCTAAAATAAAGCCTAAAATAACAGCATTGCCTTTGCTCATAGTAGTCAACCAGTTTTTAAGACCGTCCATTACAATTTTTGTTGGTGTGCCTATAACATATATTAACAACAAACCTACCACTAAAGTAGATATTAATGGAATTATCAATACGGGTTTTAATCCTTCCAGGCCTGCAGGAAGCTGGATATAGTCTCGTAAGAATTTGGCTACATAACCTGCCAAGAACCCAGCAATAATTCCTCCCAAAAACCCTGCCCCCATTTGAGCAGCAAGCATTCCTCCTATAATTCCTGGAGCCAGGCCCGGCCGATCAGCGATGGAAAACGCTATAAAGCCTGCTAGTATTGGAACCATTAAGGCGAGAGCTGTGCCGCCACCAATGCGCATAAGGTTGGCGGCTAAAGTGCCTTCTTGCTTAAAGGCCTCGATACCAAATACAAAGGAAAGAGCAATGATTAGCCCTCCTGCTACTACAAAGGGTATCATATAAGATACGCCTGTCATTAAGTGCTTATACAGACCAGTAGCCTGGGAGCTCCGCTCACTTTTGCGCTGCTGGACTTCACGAATAAAATCAGTGCTTTGCCTTGAGGGCTCTCTACCCTCCAAGGTTAAAGCTTTTTCTATTAAACCTTTAGCATTTTTAATAGCTTCTCCCACTGAAGCCCTAACTACAGGTTTACCTTGAAATTTTTCCTCGTCTACTTTAGCGTCTGCAGCTATAATGACTGCCACAGCCTCTTTGATGTCTGCTGGTGTCAATTCATTTTCTATCCCGATTGATCCACGGGTTTCTACTTTTATAGCCAACCCTTGTTCTTTGGCTGCCTTCTGCAAAGCTTCAGCCGCCATATAGGTATGGGCTATGCCTGTTGGGCAAGAAGTAACAGCAACTAATTTTTTCATTAATTACCCTTCCTTTCCTCCTTGTTTTTAGGATACCATTTTTTCTAGATTTCTTGTATTTTTACCTCGGGTAGCATATTTTTAGCTAGCTCTATATCTCCCACCTCGCTTCCATGGGCAGCAGCTGCGGCCGCGCTTACGGCAGTGGCCAGCCGCAAAGTATCAGTTAAAGATAAGCCTCTTTCTAAGCCATAAGCAAAAACTGCTACCATCGCGTCACCTGCGCCTACTGTACTGTTTGCCTCTACCACCGGTGGATAGGCCCGCATTTTTTGCTGTCTTGATGCCAAAAGAGCACCCCTAGCACCAAGAGAAATGACCACTATCTCCGGACCTGAAGCTAACAGTCGTTCAGCAATATTTACTAGCTTATCTTCACTCACCTTCACCTGGAGAACTTCTTCTACTTCGTACTTGTTAGGCTTAATTAACGTAGGACATGCAGCAAGCCCCTGCCATAAAGCTATCCCTCCTGTGTCTAAAATTGTCTGTGTTCCCTTCTCTTTTGCCAGGAGGATTAATTCTTTATAAGCATAGTCCGGCAAACCGGGGGGCAGGCTTCCGGAAAAAACTATCACTTGACATTGGGAGGCCAATTCCTTAACCTTATCCATCAACTGTTTTAAATAACACTCGTCTACCTCAGCCCCCGGCTCATTAATTTCGGTTATGGTCTTTTTAATTGGATCAATGATTTTTAGATTTTGCCTTGTTTCGCCGGGGATGACGATAAAATCATTCATTATTCCTTGTTCTGTTAAGAAAGAAGAAATATAGCGTCCATTGTTGCCTGCCAGAAAACCGGAAGTAATTACCTGGCACCCCAGCTGTTTTAAAACTTTTGCTACATTGATACCTTTACCTCCTGGATCAATCCTGTCTACGTGGGCTCTATTCGTCTTCCCAATGGTAAAATTTTGAATAAATATCGACTTATCAATGGCTGGATTTAAAGTAATTGTCGCTATCATTTGCTTTCCCTTATTTCCCTCCAAGATAATTTAGTTTATGTTAAAACTTGGCAATATTGATTCCTTTGTAATTTATTTACTGCTATTTTTTACTTCCTACCCTGCCACGATTAGTCTGGGCGGTATCAAAGTGATGCTTCTATTACGGCCACCTTGTCCAGGGAAGGGTTCAGGGTAACGGTGACAACTAGTGCAGGCAACAATCTTCCCTCCTGGCAGTTCAGTTTCCGCCGGCTACGATTACTTCCACGCCGCGCTCCTTCAGGCGCTCCAAGTCCTCTACAGGAGCACCGGGATCGGTAATGACGCGATTAACAGCGGTAACAGGGCAGATGAGTCCCAGGGAGATACGGCCGAACTTGCTGTGGTCGGCCAGGACAATAACCTCACGGCCAGCCTTGACCATCTTCTGTTTGGTCTGCGCCTCGTAGATATTGGGCGTAGTCAGGCCCCGCTCGACATCCAGGCCATTTGTAGCCAGAAAAACTTTATCGACGTATAAACCCTGCAGGGTGTTGTCAGCAATGGGACCGACGGATGATAGCGTGGAGTGGCGCAGGTGACCACCCGTAAGGATTAAATCAATGGTTTCGATAAAGGCCAGTTCCCAGGCTACATTGAGAGCATTGGTCACCACTGTCAGGGGGTGTTTTTTATTCGCCTTCAGCAAGCGGGCCAGCTGCAGAGTGGTAGAACCGGCATCCAGTAAAATAGTATCGCCATCGGCAATCAAATTTATGGCGGCCTGCGCAATGGCCTTTTTCTCTGCCAGGTGTTCTTCTTCTTTCTCTGTCAGGGTTGGTTCAAAGGAAGCAGTGGCAATGCTCACGGCCCCGCCGTGGGTACGTTTCAGGAGGCCGGCCGCTTCTAATTCCTGGAGATCACGGCGGATGGTTACCTCGGAAACTTGAAAGAGATCGCTTAATTCCGCTACTCTAACCGCCGGTGTTTGTTCCAAGATTTCTATTATCTTTTGTTTGCGTTCGCTTGCGAACATATATTACCTATATGCCTTTCATATATTTTCATTTTCTTTATTTAGAGTTTACGATCATTTATTTTTAATGTCAAGATCATTTTAACGAAAAAAACCGTAACTTAATAGTTAAAAAGACAGCCACGAGCGGCCGTCTTAATCAATTGTCATACCCTTTATAGCAATGATATACATGGCGTGGGACCACAGGAGGGGTTTGGCGATGGGCCCCCAGCGCTCCAGCCAGTAATGATAGTGCTCCTCGGAGGTAAGGTTTTCCGGCACCTGCTCCGGCAGGTAGCCGTTGGTATCGGCCCGGGCTTCCACCCAGTCCAGGAGTTCCCGCGCAGGAACTTCTTCTCCCTTCAGGCGGTAGTACCAGGCCAGCCAGGCAGTGAGGAGCAGCCACTGGCCGCCGCCGTAGTAGGTATCGGCAGAATAGCGTTTCACCCCGCCTGTACAGAGATCGGCTTCAATCCTGGCCACCGTCGCCGCGAAAACGGGATCATTCAGGCTGCAGAGGCCGAAGGGCACTCCCAGCCAGAGGAGGTTGGCATCAACGGCATCCTGCCCGGCAAACTTGACCCAGTGGCCGTCCCGGACAAATTCTTCCCGGGCCCGGTCGGGCAGCTGTTCCAGTACTGCTATGACTTCATTTCGATCTCCCAGCCAGGGTAAAATGGCCTTCAAACCGCCATATATGGCCGCCAGGGTGGAGGGGTGGCGATAGTCACCGTATTCCTCCCAGCAGTCCAGGCAGGGGTGCTGCCAGAGGCCGGTGAGGTAGCGCACCACCAGGTCAACGGCCCGGCGGTAAATATCTTCCCAGGGGCCGCCGGCCTGCAGGTGGGCGGCCAGGCCCCAGAGGAAGGTGCCGTAGCCGTCCAGCTGGAAATTGCCCCAGGGCTCCCGGCCCTCTTCCCCGCTGAGGGTATAGCGGGTATGGAGGCAGCTGCCATCGTCAATGGGCCGGCCACAGGCTGCGGCCGCCAAAGCCCTTTCTACTTTAAACCCGTGGGCGACAATAGTGCGGGAGGCGAAACGGTAAAAGGCCGCTGCTCCTTCCCTTTCTCCCACCAGGTCTAAGGCGCGGGCGATAAAGGTCCCGTCCCGCAGCCAGACGTAATTATAGGGCGGGTAATCAGGAGCCGCCGGGAAGGCACCCGTAGGTGCCTGGTAGGCTTTCAAGATATCTATGCTGCGGGCAAAAAGTTGACCTGCTTTCATAATATTAAAAGAAGGGCTGTCGCCAGCCCTTTTATTTTATCATCTCCAGGAAATAGCGGTGTATTCGCAAATCATTAGTTAATTCCGGGTGAAAGGCCGTCGCCAGGAGGTTCCCCTGGCGGGCCATGACGGTCTTACCCATAAAGGTGGCCAGGGATTCCGCCGGGGGTTCTACCCTCTCCAGGTAGGGAGCGCGGATAAAGACGGCATGGAAGGGCTCCTCGCCCAGGACGGGGATCTCCAGGTCAACCTCAAAGCTGTCCACCTGGCGGCCAAAGGCATTGCGCTGGACACTCACGTGCATCAGACCCAGCCGTGGCTGGTCGCTGCCGATTATATCCCTGGCCAGGAGCACCATCCCGGCACAGGTGCCAAAGAGCGGCATCCCTGCCGCCGCCAGTTCCCGGATGGGCTCCAGGAGGTTGAAGTCTACCATTAGCTTGCCGATGGTCGTACTCTCGCCGCCCGGTATGATCAGCCCGTCAATACCTTCCAGCTGCCTTTCCCGCCTGATCTCTACACCCTCAACACCCAGGGCCGCCAGGGAGGCGATATGCTCCCGGAAGGCACCCTGCATGGCCAGTACGCCAATTTTCATTTTTAACTCGCCTCGCTATTACCAGCCGCGTTCCTGCATGCGTTCTTCCTGCCTGATGGTGGCAATGTCCAACCCGGGCATGGCTTCACCCAGGTCTTTCGAAACCTCGGCCAGGACCTCCGGTTCCCGGAAGTGGGTGGTAGCGGCCACAATGGCCCGCGCCCGCTTCATGGGGTCGCTGGATTTAAAGATACCGGAGCCGACGAAGATGCCGTCGGCGCCCAGCTGCATCATTAATGCGGCGTCGGCCGGGGTGGCGATACCGCCGGCGGCAAAGTTGACTACCGGCAAGCGCCCCAGTTCCTTAACCTGCTTGACCAGCTCATAGGGAGCCTGAATTTCTTTGGCAAAGGTCATCAATTCCTCATCGGGCAGGTTCTGCACCCGCCGGATCTCGCTCATGACCCGGCGCATATGACGGACGGCCTCCACGACATTGCCGGTACCAGGCTCGCCCTTGGTGCGGATCATGGCCGCCCCCTCGCCGATGCGCCTTAAAGCCTCGCCGAGATTGCGGGCGCCGCAGACAAAGGGCACTTTGAATTCATGTTTATTGATATGGAACTCTTCATCGGCCGGGGTGAGTACTTCGCTTTCATCGATATAGTCAACGCCCAGGGCTTCTAAAATCTGCGCCTCCACGAAATGGCCGATCCTGGCTTTGGCCATCACCGGGATGGTTACGGCGTCCATAATCCGTAAGATAACCGTAGGGTCGGCCATGCGGGCCACCCCGCCGGCAGCGCGGATGTCGGCCGGCACCCGTTCCAGGGCCATCACGGCGCAGGCCCCGGCCTCTTCGGCAATTTTAGCCTGTTCCGGGGTGGTGACATCCATGATGACGCCACCTTTCAGCATCTCCGCCAGGCCTTTTTTTACCGTCCAGGTTCCCTTTTCTGCTGCCATCTTTCTTCCCCCCATTGCTACACTCTTCGACCCTTCTGGCTGCACAGCTTCATTCTACTACAGGGTACCTTCTGAAGCAATAACCTTTTAATACAACCTTATCTTTCCTGCGAAATTTAAATTTTATTGAACACGAGCCATGGCTACCACGCGGTCATTATGTTCCAGGCGCATCAGGGTAACTCCCTGGGTATTGCGGCCCTGGCGAGAGATGTCCTCCACCCCCAGGCGGATGAGAATCCCGTCGGCTGAGATCAGCATCAGTTCGTCATCCCGGGTAACAACGGCCACAGCTGCTACCGGACCGGTTCGTCCGGTAACGTTCATGGTAATAATACCCTTGCCGCCCCGGCTCTGGGTACGGTACTCCTCCAGGGGCGTCCTCTTGCCAAAACCATTGGCGGAAACAACAACCAGCTCAGCCCCCTCTTTAACCCGGACCAGGCCGACAACCTCGTCACCGTCCTCCAGGGTGATACCCTTCACCCCGTGGGCGGCCCGGCCCATGGGCCGGACTTCCTCTTCGGCAAAACGGATGGCTTTGCCCTGGCGCGTCACCAGGATAACTTCGTGATGGCCTTCCGTACGCAGGACGCCGATGAGCTCGTCGCCTGCATCCAAACCTATGGCAATCAGGCCGTCGCGGCGGGAAGTATGGTATTCAGCCAGGGGGGTTTTCTTGACCGTACCCTTCCTGGTCGCCATAAAGAGGTAAGCGTCTTCATCCAGGTCGCGGATGGGGATGACGGCGGTGATGGTTTCTCCTTTGTTGAGATAAATTAAATTAACTAGCGGCGTCCCCCGGGCCTGGCGACCGGCTTCGGGGATCTCATGACCCCTCAGGCGGAAGACACGACCCTGGTTGGTAAAGAAAAGAAGGTAATGATGAGTGGTAGTAACAAAGATATCCTGGACAAAATCTTCTTCCCTGGTACCCATGGCCTGGATGCCGCGGCCGCCCCGTTTCTGACTGCGGTAGGTGTCTACCGGCTGGCGCTTGATATAACCGCGATGGGACAGGGTGACGACGATATCTTCCCGGGCAATGAGGTCTTCTACCTCCAGGTTTTCTTCATCCAGCATAATCTGCGTGCGACGTGGATCGGCAAATTTATTTTTAAACTCCAGGAGTTCCTCTCGAATTATGCCGTAGACCATGGCTTCGCTATCCAGGACTTCTTTCAGGTAAGCAATGCGCTTTTGCAGTTCCTGCCATTCTTCCTCCAGTTTTTCTCTTTCCAGAGCCGTAAGGCGACCCAGACGCATGTCGACAATAGCTTTAGCCTGCCTGTCGCTCAAATTAAAACGCTCCATCAAGCCCCGGCAGGCTTCTGGTTCATTGGGAGACTGGCGGATAATCTTGATTACTTCATCGAGAAACTGAATGGCAATGCGTAAGCCCGCAACGATATGGGCCCGGGCTTCGGCCTGGGCCAGAAGGTAGCGGGTACGGCGGGTGACTACCTCCTTCTGGTGATCCAGATAGAGAGTCAGCATTTCCCGCAAATTGAGAACCCGCGGCCGGCCGTCCACCAGGGCCAGCATAATGACCCCGAAATTCTCCTGTAGCTGGGTATGCTTATAGAGCTGGTTAAGAATAACCCTGGGCTGGACGTCCCGGCGCAGCTCGATGACGATCCGCATCCCCGTCCGGTCGGACTCGTCCCGTAGATCAGTAATGCCGTCGATCTTTTTCTCCCGCACCAGCTCGCCAATGGTTTCCACCAGGCGGGCCTTGTTGACCTGGTAGGGGATTTCCGTCACCACAATCTGGCTCTTGCCGCTTTTTAAGGTCTCCACCTGGGCCTTGGCCCGGATTTTGATACTGCCCCGTCCGGTCCGGTAGGCGTTTCTAATTCCTTCCCGGCCGATAATCAGGCCCCCGGTAGGAAAGTCCGGTCCTTTGATAATCCGGGTCAGGTCTTTGAGATCGGCCTCCGGATTGTCAATAAGGTATACCAGGGCATCGATGACTTCTCCCAGGTTATGGGGCGGGATGTTGGTTGCCATGCCCACGGCAATCCCCGCCGACCCGTTGACCAAAAGCTGGGGAATCCGCGCCGGGAGCACCACCGGTTCCTTGAGGCTGCCGTCATAGTTATCGATAAAGTCGACGGTCTCTTTATCAATATCGGCCAGCATGGCCAGGGCAATCTTCGCCAGCCGGGCTTCGGTATAGCGCATGGCCGCCGCTGAGTCGCCGTCGACGGAACCGAAGTTGCCGTGGCCGTCCACCAGGGGATAGCGGCAGGCAAAATCCTGGGCCAGGCGGACCATAGTTTCATAGACGGCGGCATCGCCGTGGGGGTGGTAACGAGCCAGCACCGTACCTACGACGACAGCCGACTTTTTATGGGGCCTATCCGGCGTTAATCCCTCTTCGTACATGGCATAAAGGATACGCCGGTGAACGGGTTTCAAGCCATCGCGGACATCGGGCAAAGCGCGGCCCACAATTACGCTCATGGCGTAGTCAATGTAGGACCGCTTCATTTCCTCTTCCAGGTTGACTTCTAGAATTTTACCGCCCTCTTGCAAGGCCAAAGTATTTTCCACCTTCTTTCAAAAGTGACCCTTTACCTAAAATATAACCTGCTGGAAGCTAACGCCAAACAGTTCTAAAGAAAAACGGGGGTCAGACCCCCTCCACCCTAAATATCCAGGTTTCTGACTTCGTGGGCGTGTTGCTGGATAAATTCCCGCCGCGGCTCCACCCGGTCACCCATAAGGATGTTAAAGATGGCATCAGCTTCCGCAGCATCCTCCAGGTTGACCCGGAGCAGAGTGCGGGTTTCCGGGTTCATGGTCGTTTCCCAGAGCTGGTCGGCGTTCATTTCGCCAAGGCCTTTATAGCGCTGGACTTCCCATTTTTCACCGGCATGGTTCTGTAAAAATCTTTCCAGTTCGGCGTCATTATAGAGGTAGTGCTCTGTTTTACCCCGGGAAACTTTATACAGGGGCGGCTGCGCGATATAGATATAACCTTCGGTGATTAAAGGCCGCATGTAACGGTAAAAAAAGGTAAGCAACAGCGTCCGGATATGGGAACCGTCCACATCGGCATCGGCCATAAGGATAGTCTTATGATAGCGGACCTTGTTGATGTTAAAATCATCGCCAATACCTGTACCCAGGGCGGTGATGATGGTCCGGATCTCTTCGTTATTTAAAATCTTGTCCAGCCGCGCCTTCTCGACATTTAAGATTTTACCCCGCAAAGGCAGGATGGCCTGGAAACGCCGGTCGCGGCCCTGCTTGGCCGAACCGCCGGCAGAATCACCCTCCACCAGGAAAAGCTCGGCCACGGCCGGGTCCTTGTGGGTGCAGTCGGCCAGTTTCCCTGGCAAAGAAGTTATCTCCAGGGCATTCTTGCGCCGTGTCAACTCCCGCGCCTTGCGGGCCGCCTCCCGGGCCCGGAAGGCATTTAAAGCTTTATCGACAATCCGCCGGGCAATGGTGGGGTTTTCTTCCAGGTAGGCGCTTAAATGCTCCGCCACCAGGGCGTCGACGATGCCCCGCACTTCCGTGTTGCCCAGCCTGGTCTTGGTCTGGCCTTCAAACTGCGGTTCCATCACCTTGACGCTGATGACAGCCGTCAGGCCTTCCCTGATGTCTTCGCCGGCCAGGTTGCTGTCGTTTTCTTTTAAGATATTAAATTTACGGGCATAATCGTTGATCACCCTTGTCAGGGCCGTTTTAAAACCAATTTCGTGGGTGCCGCCTTCGGTGGTATTGATATTATTGGCATAAGAAAGGATGAGCTCGTTATAACCGTCGTTATATTGCAGGGCTATTTCAACCTGCACGTTATCCTTTTCCCCGCTAAAGTAGAGGGGTTTGTTGAAGAGGACTGCCTTGTTTTTATTTAACTGACGAACAAAGTCAATCAATCCGCCGGTGTGGTAATAGGTGGTTTCAGTGTCGTTTCTCTCATCCCGGAAAATTATTTTAACGCCCCGGTTTAAGAAGGATAGCTCCTGCAAACGCCGGGCAATTATTTCATCCTGGAAAACTATATCCTCAAAAATCCCTCTGTCCGGGAAAAAGGTGACGCTGGTGCCCGTACCCTTGGCTTTTCCGACGACCTTTAAATCCGATACTTTGTTGCCCCGGCGGTACTTTTGCTGGTATACCTTGCCATCCCGTTTTACCTTTACCTCCAGCCACTCGGAAAGGGCGTTGACAACTGAAAGGCCTACGCCGTGGAGGCCGCCGGCTACCTTGTAGCCGTTGCCGCCGAATTTACCCCCCGCATGGAGCATGGTTAGGGCTACTTCTACGGCTGGTAACCCCGTTTTTTCATGGATGTCCACCGGGATACCGCGGCCGTTGTCGGTAACCGTCAGGCTGCCGTCCTGATGAATAATTACTTCAATGCGATCGCAAAAGCCGGCCAGGGCCTCGTCAATACTGTTGTCCACTAGTTCAAAAACCAGCTGGTGCAGGCCCCGGACCCCGGTGTTGCCAATATACATCCCGGGTCGCCTGCGCACGGCTTCCAGGCCCTCCAGAACCTGGATTTGACTGGCATCATATTCCGTGTGAATCTGTTCCATCTTTTCCTCCCAGGTAAAACTTACCCTGACAAATATAGCACAAAAGACAGGCTTCCTTCAAGCAGGCGTAAAGCAGGTCCTGAGGCGCGGCCGGAGTTTTTATTCCTGTTCCAGGTTGCTAAAGATTGAGCTGGCTCTCTTCATCAGAGTGCCGGAAGAAATGCTGGAAAAATATATGTCTTTATCAGTAACAATGCAGGATTTATAACCCCCGGAAGCGGGATCTTTATCTTGAAGTTTGGCCGCCTTTAAAAATTCCCTGTTAACCGTGGACCGGCCGGTTGTGCTCAAGTTAAGAATGACGATAATGTCCTTACATGGAACATCCATCTCATTACCTATGTGCAGGTACATACAAAACCTCCTTCCCTTTTAGAAATTATTGTCTTATTTATCCTGCCACTAACTTTCTTTCTCCTGATAATTGCCAGATGGTGGCTTGCTCCAGGAGACTGGCCGGCAGTCTGGTCAACTCTGTTGTCGTTAAAAAGATTTGGCCGGCGGTGGCCAAGAGTTCCAGCAGGGCCTGCTGGCGTTTGCTGTCCAGCTCGGAAAAAACGTCATCCAGAAGCAAAATGGGCCTCTTACCTATGACCTGCATAAAAATCCTGGCTTCAGCAATTTTAAGGGCCAGTACCGCCGACCTCTGCTGTCCCTGGGAAGCAAAGAAACGCGCTTCATGATCACCAACAAAAAAAGAGAAATCGTCCCGGTGGGGTCCCCAGAGGCTTAAGCCCGCCTGAATCTCCCTCTCCTGTCCGGCAGTTATTTTTGCCAGCCAGTCATCATAATCGCCGACGCTGGGCCGGTAGATAAGGGTTAGCTGTTCCCTGGCACCCATACTCCGGTAAATGGCTGCTGCCAGTGGTTCCAGGGACTGGATAAAGGCCCGTCTTCTCTGGATAATGGCCGCTCCGGTAGATACTAGCTGGATATTCCAGGGTTCAAGATCCTGGTCTTTTCCCCGGCCGGCCTTGATCTCCCGCAGTAAACGGTTGCGCTGTAAAAGGAGGCGGCGATAAGACTGGAGGTTATGGCAATAAAGCCGGTCAAGGATGCTTATCTCCCGGTCCAGGAACTGGCGCCGGTAGACAGGTGCACCTTTTAAAAGGAGCAGGTCCTCGGGTCCAAAATATATAACCGGCAAAATTCCTAGCAGATCAACTAAGCGGTGGTTCTGACCGTTAATTGTTAACTCTTTGTGATTGTGCTGGTAAATAATAGCAAGCTCCACGTTTTCCTGGCTGGAATTACAGCAACCTTTTATCTGAAAAGAGCTTTCTCCCCAGGTTACCAGGTGCTGGTCCTGCTGCTGGCGTAAAGAGCGGGCAAAGCTTAAATAACCAATAGCTTCCAAAAGATTGGTCTTACCGACCCCATTTGGACCCTGGATAATATTCAGGCCCGGCTGGCAGTGCCAGGTCAACTCGCGGTAACAGCGAAAATTAGTCAACTGGAGCTGCCGTAAGCTTAAAGCTGGCACCCTTGACCTCCACCTCATCGCCAGGCTCTAAAGTATGGCTGCGGCGTTTCTCAACCTGCCCGTTAACCCGTACCAGGCCGCCGGCGATCATCGCTTTAGCCTGGCCGCCGGTTGCTGCTATACCAGCCCATTTTAAAAACTGGTCCAGCCGGATAGTTGGAGTAGTAATAGGTACGTTTTTACTGGGCATAATTACCCCCTTTAGACACCCGGCGAATTGTTTTCCGGTGTGGTATTGATCCTTACCGGCAGAATAAGGCAGAAATAATTATCTTCACCATCCGGTTTCACAACTACCGGTTTTAAAGGTGCCGATAGCTCCAGGATAACCTCTTCCGTGTCTATTATACGCAGCGTTTCCAGTAAATAACGGCCGTTCAAGGCCAGGGTTAAAGGCTCACCTTCAATCTGGGCCGCCAGTTCCTCCTCCAGGTGGCCAACTTCAGCAGCCTCGCTGGTAATCTTTAAAGTTTCATCAACCTGCAAAAAGATGATATAGGAACGGGATTTTATTTCATCCCTGGCCAGCAGGGTAGCGCGTTCTGTTGTTTCCAGTAGATCCCTGGTAGCCACCTTTACTTTAGTAACGTAAGATTGAGGGATAACCTGGCGATAATGGGGAAATTTGCCATCAAGCAGGCGCGCATACATCTTCAAGTTTTCATAGCGGGCAAAAATCTGGCTGGAGCCAACAGTTATCTGCACCTGACCTTCTTCACCTGGGAGCAGACGGGCCAGCTCATTTAAGGAGCGGCTACCAATAAGAGCGTTTACCGGCTCGTTGCTGGTAACTCCGGCCAGAGGGCCTCGGTAGACGGCCAGGCGGTGGGTATCGGTAGCTACCAGGTTAAATTGTGTCCCATCCGGTTTTATTTCCAGTAATATACCGCTAAGGATACTACGCAAATCATCACTGCTGGTAGCTATACTTACCTTGCGGACAGCATCTTTGATAATGTTTAAATCAACTTCCAAGGAAATATTGCCCTCAATGTCTGGCAGGGAAGGAAACTGGCTGGGATCAAAGCTGTTTAAGTGGACCCTGGACTGCATATAAGTTATCTCCACAGTATTATCCGGCAGGGCCTGTAATGAAAGGTTAGTAGGTGGTAAACGCCGCACCATTTCTGTAAAAATGCGGGCCGGCAACAGAAGTTCGCCGGGGGTTAAAACTTCTACCGGGAAACTGTAAATAATGCCTAAATCGAGATCAGTTCCCTGTAACGTTAGCATATTTTCTTCAGCTTGGAATAAAATACCTGTAAGGGCTGGTAAAGTAGTAGTCGTGGCTACAGCACGGTGAACTTTTTGAACGGCTTGTAGAAGCTGGGGTTGGGAACAGGAAATATGCATGAGATGCTTCCTCCATCATCATCATCTAACTAAAGATGATAGTAGCCGTAGTAATAGGGCCTGTGGAAATGTTGATAGCAATCGCTAATGCAGGTAGGATCGGAGTTTTGCTTTGTGGATTACTGGTTTCTAATTTCCTGCATAAGCTGGGATATTATCTGAGACAGGGATGGATCGCTTTTTAAATCATCGCGTATCTTGGTATAGGCGTGGAGGACTGTTGTATGGTCCCTGCCGCCAAAGGCTTCACCGATCTGGGGTAAGGAGGCATCGATCATTTCCCTGGCAAGGTACATGGCTATTTGCCGGGGAAAGGCTACCGCACGGTTCCGCTTTTTGGCCTTTAAATCTTCCGGCTTCAGGTTGAAATAGCGGGCCACCACTTCCTGGATAAGGTTAATGGTAATAGGCTTCGGACGGGCCAGATTTAAAGCATCCTTAAGAAGCTTTTCGGCCATCTCAATGGTAACTTCTTCTTTAGTAAAGGCAGCATACGCTGCCACCCGGAGTAAAGCTCCTTCCAGTTCCCGGATGTTAGAATCTATTTTTTGGGCCATAAAAAACATAACATCGTCCGGGATAATAATATTTTCAGCAGCTGCTTTCTTTCTTAAGATGGCCATCCTGGTTTCCAGATCGGGCGGTTGGATATCGGTAATAAGCCCCCATTCAAAACGCGACCGCAAGCGATCTTCCAAGGTAGGTATTTCTTTAGGAGGCCGGTCGCTGGAAATTACTATCTGTTTGTTGGCTTCATACAGGTGATTGAAGGTATGGAAAAATTCAACCTGGGTACTTTCCTTTTTTGCTAGAAATTGGATATCATCAATAAGAAGAACATCGATGTTACGGTATTTAGCTCGGAATTCTTCCGTCTGCTCATCGCGAATGGCATTAATCAGGTCGTTGGTAAACCTTTCCGAAGAGATGTACAGGACCCGAAAATTGGGCAAGTGCTGGCGTACGTGATGGCCGATAGCTTGCATGAGGTGGGTTTTCCCTAAGCCAACGCCGCCGTAAATGAATAAAGGATTATAAGAATGGGCCGGGGTTTCGGCTACTGCCAGGCAGGCCGCATGGGCGAAGCGGTTGCTGTTGCCCACTACAAAGGTATCGAAAGTGTACTTGGGGTTAAGCCGAGGCAGGTCGTCATCTCCTGACTCGGAGGTAACTGTGGCCCGGTCTCCAGCCGGTGAAAAGCAAATGACCTGGATATTAATTGGTTCCCGGCCCAGTACTTTTTGCAGAGCATCCTGTACCAAAGGATAAAAACGGCTCTGGATATAATCGCGGGCAAATTCGTTGGCTGCGGCCAGGACCAATGTGTTACCCTGCATAGTTACCGGCCGGGCATCAAAAAACCAGGCTTCTAGGGCGGAGAAACTAATTTTTTTTTCCAAGATGGACAATACCTGTTGCCAGGCTAGATCGAGTTGATTGGGTGGCAAAAAAGAGACCTCCCTGGGGAAGATGTTAATAAATACTGTTGTATATAACATGAAAAGTGGGGATAAGTGATGGGAATAAAAGCAATCATGCAATCTTATCTTAACAGCTTTGGGTATAACTATCAACAGGCAACAAAAATTCCTTTTCCCGTGTCAACTCATATAAAAACCTTACCGAACGAAGAAGGCTCACTCAAATAAAAACCTAACCTAAAAGGCTATAATTGAAAATGGATATTCTTCATCATCTCCTTTCAGCCTTAGAGCCTGTGG
>Ga0247720_100375_pt1 | contig 17669 bp, 17 predicted proteins | sample MSEWel2015_12_15_FD_189078 | JGI IMG/M metagenome (GOLD analysis project Ga0247720, IMG submission 189078) | Subsurface sediment microbial communities from gas well in West Virginia, United States - MSEEL Well Study Marcellus 3H_2015_12_15 | ecosystem: Environmental > Terrestrial > Deep...
AGCACATACCAACCGCCATAGAAGGTAAATTCATTACTCCTACTAATATGACTACAATCCACGGTTGGAACTCCTTATTAAAAAAGGGAGCAAGAGCAAGTAAAAAATAAAAAGCTCGTGCAATATACAGTACTGTATAAGCAAATTTATGAACATTCTTTAAGCTATTAATCAAGTAGGTCACAGGAATTACTCCAATTACCACCATAAGGGCGGGAAGAGAATTTAAAAGAGATACCTGAAAATCGTCGGCTCCTAATTTTATGGCATATATTCCAATAAAAGGGTTAACCATATTAAAGCCTATAGCCCATGCAAGACCATTTATCATATTCATTTTTATGTTGTATTTCAAATGCTTGTAAACCTCTAAGTTCTTTTTCATACCTCTCCCTCAAAATTGATATTTTAATTTTAGATTATCACGTTTTTTAAATTCTTTCAATAAACAATAAATCAAAATGCCCCTTAAAGGAGCATTTTGATTTTATAAAGCTTTTGTAGCGATTTCTTTAAGAATTTTTTCTATAAACTCACTTAAGGAAATAGCACCTAGATCCCCTTCTTTTCTTGACCTTAAAGATACTGTCCCTTGTTCTACTTCTTTATCCCCTACAATCAGCATATAGGGAATCTTTTGAAGTTGTGCCTCTCGTATTTTGTATCCTACTTTTTCATTTCTGTCGTCCAATTCAGCTCTTATGTCATTTTCCAACAGACGCCCATATACATTTTGGGCATAAGCATAGTGTTTATCAGATATAGGCAAAACTCTAACTTGTACTGGCGCCAGCCAAGTTGGGAAAGCCCCCGCAAAATGTTCAGTAAGAATTCCAATAAATCTTTCTATACTTCCGTAAATTACCCTGTGTAACATTATAGGTCTGTGTTTTTCTCCATCTGGGCCTATATACTCCAGTTCAAACCTTTCAGGCATCTGGAAATCTAATTGGATAGTTCCACATTGCCATGTACGACCTATGCTGTCTTTTAAATGAAAATCTATTTTGGGTCCGTAAAATGCACCATCCCCCTCATTAACTTTATATGGTAAATTCACGCGGTTTAAAGCAGAAATCAAAGCATTTGTGGCCAATTCCCAGTCTTCATCAGACCCCATAGAATTTTCAGGACGTGTAGACAATTCAACAAAATACTCAAAGCCAAAGATTTTATAGAAATAATCCACTAAATTTATAACCCCTAAAATTTCGTCTTCTACCTGCTCAGGAGTCATAAACAAGTGAGCATCATCCTGAGTAAAACTTCTTACTCTCATAAGCCCATGCAAAACTCCTGAAAGTTCATGTCTATGCACTAAACCCAATTCACAAAGTCTTAAGGGTAAATCCCTGTAACTATGCATTGTAGATTTGTAAACAAGCATTGCTCCAGGACAATTCATGGGTTTTATCGCGTAAGTTTCACCGTCTATTTCAGTAAAATACATATTTTCTTTGTAATGGTCCCAGTGTCCAGATCTACGCCACAATTCCTCATTTAAAATTATAGGTGTTTTTATTTCCTGATAACCGTGCTTCATATGTTCCTTACGCCAAAAATCTTCTAAAATGTTTCTTATAATCATTCCTTTAGGATGGAAAAATGGAAAGCCTGGTCCTTCAGGGTGGATACTAAACAAATCCAGCTCTTTCCCTAATTTTCTATGGTCTCTCTTTTTTGCTTCTTCTAACATATGTAAATATTCATCTAACATGCTTTTTTTAGGAAAGCTTATTCCATATATTCTTTGAAGCATTTTATTTTTTTCGTCGCCTTTCCAGTAGGCACCAGCAACTGATAACAATTTAATAGTCTTTACCATACCTGTTGACATAAGGTGAGGTCCTGCGCAAAGGTCAGTAAATTCTCCTTGTTTGTAAAAAGAAATTTCCTCCCCTTCTGGTATCTCTTTAATTAGCTCCACTTTATAAGGTTCACCTTTTCCCTCCATTAATTTTATAGCTTTATCCTTTGGAAGAACAAATCTTTCCAACTTATAATCCTCTTTTATAATTTTATTCATTTCCTGCTCTATAGCCTCAAAGTCTTCCGTTGTAAAAGGCCTATCTGTGTCGAAATCATAGTAAAAACCATTGTCTATGGCTGGACCAATTGCCAATTTCACATCTTTAAAAAGCCTTTTTACAGCTTGTGCTAAAATATGGGAAGAAGTGTGCCAATAAATCTTTTTCCCTTCTTCATCATCAAAAGTCAAAATTTCTAATTTTCCGTCCTCCTCAATTTTTGTATTAAGTTCTACTACTTTGCCATTAAACTTTCCACCAACGGCTTCTTTTGCTAATCTTTCACTTATACTTTTAGCTATTTCATAAACTGTCATACCCTTTTCAAATTCTCTTTGTGTACCATCTTTTAATGTGAGAATCATTCAACTACCTCCTTTGCAAAATCTTAAATAAAAAACCTCTTACCCCGTAAAGAGGCAGAGGTTCTCTGCGGTTCCACTCTTTTTTATACTCTGGTATTATATCGGAATAACCGTTCGGATTCATCATCCGCAGCTCCGGGGTGGTTTTCGATATTCAGAACATTTGAATGATCTCAGCCTATGTCATTCAATCTCTGTGATGTTCATCAAATATCTACTTTCCCCCTCATTGCTTTAATATTCAATTTTTTAATCATTATATCTTTCCCTAAAGCTTTTGTCAATAATAATTTTATAAAAATTGTATTATAACTGCTTGCAATACCCCTATAATAAACCCCAAGACTCCTCCCATAAGCTCTATCGTATAAAGTTCATTGTGAGCAACTTTAAACACCACATTCTCCAATTTCTCTAATTCAAAACTTTTTATCTTTTTCTCTACAATTTCTGATATTTTAAGCCTTTTTGAAATAATCTCCACCATTTCATTAGAAGGAGAATTCAAAAATACTTCTACTTCTCTATTTATAATCTCACCGATATACCTTGATATCATTCCTTTTATAGCCTTAGGAAAAAAAGAAGGAAGTTTATTCTCTGTAACTTCTTTGACTTTTAAATCCAAATTCGATAACAATAATTTCCGATTTTCTTCTGTTAAAAGCCTGTCCCATAAATCATTAAAAGATAACAATTCCATTTCCACAATTTCACCTATTGATTTAGCAATTTCACATTTTCTTTTAGGGATAAGCCCTTGTAATGTTATACCGAAAAATTTTATAGGTTTAAAAGGCTTAAATAGCATTTTAACGGCGATAAAATTCGTAAACCATCCAATAGCAGCTCCTACAAAAGCTAAAAATAGCATCCTTGTTAAAAATTGCATTCCACCACCTCTAAATTTTAAAAAATCACCAAATATAATAATATCAGATTTTGACGAATTTTAAAACCCAGCCTTAAGCTGGGCTATTTTTCACACTTAATTTTTGAACACAACTCACAACCATAGCAAATTTCCACTTTGTTATTAAAAACTTTTTTAATGGTCTCTAAAATTTCCCTATTTCTCATATTGTTAATGGAATGAAAAAATATCTTTTTAGGAGCTATGGTTATAAGCGTACTCATCAAAGCATCTTCATCACTTATAACACCATCTTTTAATTCATTAACTATTTCATCAATAAAATCACTAGATATTGGTTTAGAATTTTCATCATAAAGTTTAAACTTGCCATTTTTATCAACAATGACATTCAATACTTCAACTTTTGAGTCCTGTAATTCCACAAAGTATTTAAGTAAACCTATAAACTCGTTATACTCTTTTCTCATTAAAAATTCATCAACAGCTTTATCTGTAACTTCGCTAAGTTCGCCAATAAAATCCCTAAGTCTAAAATTCACAAACCCTTCTAAGTCTATATAATCACTCTCTTTTAAAAAATCCCTTATCAATACAAAAATTTGCTCTTTTTTTGCCAATTTAAATGTTTCTCTATTCACGTCGTCTTCCAAAATATTGTAAGCAATTTTTTCTATTTCCTCTTTTTCATCTTCTGAAAAATAATGGTAATATTTATTGATTAATTTTTTTATTATCCGTTTGTCAATTTGGTTAACTATTATATCTGAAATAGCTTCTGCTATATAATTTCTTATTCTCCCAACATTACTAAAACCTTGATTATCTTCAACTTTTAAGCTATAATACGTAACTGGGCCATATACATTAGAATTTATTGCAATTTTTATACCATTTTCAGCTAAATTTTTTAAACCATGTTTCAAATTTTCTTCATCTAGTTTTAAATCCTTTGAAACACCTATGGAAAATAGTTGCAATCTTCTCACTCCCTTCGTTAATAGTATATGTCTCTTTTTCTCGTTTTTATCTGTTTTAAATCAGTGGAATGATGGAACCAATGTCTTTTATTTGTTTAAAAGTAAGATAAACAATTTCAATTCCTTTTTTATATAAAAATTCAATAATTTTTTCATAATTTTTGTGAGATTTAAACACACCAGTCACTGCTAATTTTTTCTCTCCTATAAGCCCCATTGCACCGCCAATAAATCCGTATTCAAAACCCTTTAAAAAAACACCTCCAGGTTCTATCAAAAGTGCTTCAAAACCATTATCAACTGCTACCTCAAATATTCCTTTGTCTGAAGTTATAAAGCTATTATCATCTATGATTGCCATATTACATTTTGTATAACCTTGCCTTACATTTAAAAACTTGACGCCTTTTCTTTCTAAGGACTCTCTTAAAACAGGATCTGTGTACTTCAAATTGTGAAAAGCTGTGTTTCCCAATCTTGCTACATTATATGCGATATCATAAGGATAGTTACGTTTCAAAAAAGTTTGTCCTATTTTTACTTTTAAACCTATTAATTTCAATTTGTGTATAAACTCTGGTGTCACATTGGGGGCTACAATAATTTCTCCATCTCCTAACGGATGTAAAAGTATATCGGGATGGAAAGAAATAGCATCGTATAAATCTGCACATTTTTCCGTATATAAAACTTTTATTCCTAACTTAAACAAACTATCTCCAATTTCCCTCTCCCTTCCATCAATTACAACCCATTTAAAATTACCATGGGGAACAAAAGGATTAAACATTTTTTCACCCTCTTTCCTCATATAAAAATAGAGCATACTGCTATATGCCCTAACTTTTTTTATCATTTTAAATAACAACTAACATCATCTTTTCCTTTTAAAATTGTCTTTATGTGATACCATCCCATATTATTATATAAAAATCTTGGCAAAAACCACATCATTAATAAAGTTTTACGCAGTTTCTCCAAAGAAAAAAGAATAATATTTTGAAATTTTTTCTTCCAATGTGTCCATACTTATAAAGCGAGCCTCTCTTATTGCCTCTTTTCCATCCACATAAACTATTACAGTAGGAACAGTAAAAACAGAAAACTTACCAGAAGCCACCGGAATCTCGTCAATAGGAATGTGAAAACTTTTTATTTTTGGATAATTTGCTAGCATTTTTTCAAGTTTAGGAAGTAATGAAGTACATATTCCGCAATCTTGTGTAGAAAAATAAAGAAACACTATATCATTTTCCTTTATAATTTGTTCTATATTTTCTATGTCGATAATTTTTACCATAATTCCCCTCCAGTCCAAAAGACTACAAACGATTAGAGTTTAAAAATCAAAAAATATAAGCCCTTTCTAGGGCTTTTTGCTATGTTTTAAACTTTTATATTTTTATGGAGGCGACACCCGGATTCGAACCGGGGAATAAAGGTTTTGCAGACCTCTGCCTTACCACTTGGCTATGTCGCCATAATGGAGCGGACAACGAGACTCGAACTCGCGACCCTCACCTTGGCAAGGTGATGCTCTACCACCTGAGCTATGTCCGCATAAATGGTGCCTCGAAGTGGAATCGAACCACTGACACAGGGATTTTCAGTCCCTTGCTCTACCAACTGAGCTATCGAGGCATAACTGGCGACCCAGAAGGGACTTGAACCCTCGGCCTCCAGCGTGACAGGCTGGCGCTCTAACCAACTGAGCTACTGGGCCCTGGTGGTCGCAATAGGACTCGAACCTATGACCCCCTGCTTGTAAGGCAGGTGCTCTCCCAGCTGAGCTATACGACCATTTTACTGCCGTGCAAGTAATAGTATACATAAAAAACTGCTATTAGTCAACACTATTTTGAGGATTTTTTCGCCTTTACGTCTAATTAAGAATAAAAAATATTGGTGATTCTCTTAAATTTGCTTTATTCCTCTGCAATTCTCAGCAATTCTTTAAGTCTACTTTCCTCTATTATATACTTTTTGCCACAAAAATGGCACACCATTTCAACTGATTGTCCTTCTGCAATAAGTTTATTTATCTCATCTTTTCCAAGCGCAATTATTGCAGTTTCAAATCTTTCTTGTGAACAATCACATTCATATTTTAAATCTGTCCGTTCTAAAATATCAAATCCCAACTCCCCTAATATAATGTTCAATATATCTTCCGGCAGATGTCCTTCCATCAGCAATTCTGTCACTGAAGAAATATTCTTAAGTTTTTCTTCTAACTTTGCTACAACTTCTTCCTCAATATCGGGCAATAACTGTATAATAAAGCCTCCAGCAGCTAAGACATTTCCTTCTTTTCCAACTAACACTCCTACCCCAACAGCAGAAGGTATCTGTTCAGAAGCATAAAAATAATAGGCTATATCTTCTCCAATTTCTCCAGTTTGAAGCTTTACAGTTCCAACGTAAGGTTCTTTTAAACCTATATCCTTTATTACAGTCACATATCCATTTTTACCAACAGCCTTGCCTACATCTAATTTCCCTTTTTCAGAAAGTGGCAAATCCACTGTAGGATCTCCTATATACCCTTTGACAATTCCTGGGTAATTTGACACTGCAACGATATTACCAATCGGTCCATCACCTTTTATAACTAAGGTAACCTTATCTTTTTCTCCTTTCATCGTAACTCTCATCATAGCAACAGCAGTCAAAGCTCTTCCTAAAGCTGCACAAGTAGTAGGTGTTAGATTGTGAATTTCTCTAGCCTTCTGGACAGTTTGCGTTGAAAAAGCTGCAATAGCTAATATTTTATTATTATAACCTGTAGCTCTTACAATGTAATCTTTCATATTCCTACCTCCTATATTAAAAAACCCTAACATATCAATGTTAGGGTTTGATTTCGCGTCAGTTTACCTTTCTTACCTTAGAAGCTTGTGGTCCTTTTGCAGCTTCAACTACCTCGAATTCAACTTTTTGTCCTTCCTCTAATGTCTTAAAGCCATCGCCTTCAATTGCTGAGTAATGGACAAATACGTCTGTCCCATCCTCCCTTTCAATAAAGCCATACCCTTTCTCGGCATTAAACCATTTTACTTTACCTCTTACCATTTATATCTTCCTCCAAACTTGATAAATAATTTACTTTTCTATCATAGCACTTATATATCAAATTGTCAAATTTTTTATTGAAATTTTATTATATCCCATATATTTCCAAGAGCGTAACTTGCTTTTTCTCTTATAACTACATCAGCTTTATAATCATAAGGAGTTTCAGTTGCATTTATAATTATTAAATGTCTTACCATATCTGGCAAAAAGTTTACTGGTGAAACTGTCAAAGAAGAACCTATAACTATCAATAAATCGCTTGACTTTACTTCTTTTAGTGCTAAATCAAATGCATAAGGCATAGGGTCTCCAAAAAGCACTACATCTGGGCGCAATACGCCATTACAATCATCACAGCAAGGAGGAATTTGTTTTTTATTTACTTTTTCCTCTAAAATTTCAAAAGAAACTTTTTTACCACAACGTAAACAACTTCCTTCTCTCGTATTGCCGTGGACTTCAAATACATTTTTAGAACCAGCTTTTTGATGAAGATTGTCTATATTTTGTGTAATTACTCCAAAAATTATACCTTCTTTCTCCATTTCGCTTAATATGTAATGAGCTTCATTAGGCTCAGCATTTCTCATTGAAGACAAAATCTTGAAGCCAACTTTATAAAATTCCTCCGGGAAATTGTACAATACTCCCGTTGACAAAACCTCCATTGGATCTAACTTCTCCCACAGACCCCTTCCTGGGCTTCTAAAATCAGGTATACCACTTTCCGTTGATATACCTGCTCCTGTCAATACAATAGTTTTTCTTGACTGCTTAATGAGGCGAGCAGCCTCTTCAAACAAATTTTTATCCCCCATGGCAATTCACCTCAAATAGAGTATATCACAACTTTTCTTTTTTTCCTACCTCCTGTTGCATTTTCATCTTTTTCTTAACTATTGAACCTATCTTCCCTGTTTCTTGGGCAGACAACTTCGACCATCCAACTTTTTTTACCTTTTCAAGAAGTCCTAATTCTTCAGCCGCTTCAAGTTTCAAAATTTCATTGTCCATTTTAATCCTCCTCCCAATTTAAAGAACTGTAATATATCTTTTTCCCTGTGCTGGCATCTATCATAAACTCCAAAGAGTTAGGTATATACAATAATTTACCTTTTTTATTCTCTGTTATAAAATAGTACATTTTAAAACCACTATCCATAAAAATATTTTGAGCAACTTGTATATTGATAGTATTGTCTATCTTTGGGAAATCAATATAATCCCAATTAAAAATTATTTTTTTAATTATTCCTTCCTCATTTGTTTCAATTGTTATATAATTATTAGAAATTATCGTATTGTTTGTTTGTCTATAAAAAGTATAAATTTTATTATCTCGATAATTCATAGGATATGCTACCAAAAAATCACAAGACAAATAATTATAAAGATGTTCTTTCACATATGTCTTTGCCTCTTCCATATCAAGTATTCTAAAATTTTTCTTATTATAGCTCCAATAACCAAAACCTAAGTGAAGAATATTTTGGTCGTGAGAATCAATTGCTACATTTATATTTAAAATTTTGTCTTTTAAACTTGTAAAATTCCAATCATAGGTCACAGCCGGTTTACCCGTCAAATAAAAATTATTCACATAACCGGATTTGATCAAGGAAATTTTATCTATTTTTAAACTCCTCGCTATATCATGAGCAATTGTCTCTGGATTTTTAAAATTAAAACAATTGCCTTTTAACTTTACAAAATCCAGTGTAACCATTTCTTCTTTAATATCATTTCCCTTATAATCAGTAAAAATACCACTTTTAGCGTCAATTCCGTAAAATAAAGGATTCAAAGAGGGGATATAAACTAACTGGTACTTTTGGCCTTCTTTATAAAGCATAAGCTGAGGGATAACATATCTTTGATATAAGCTTTTTATCTCATCAACACTTTTAATATTTTTTGTATCATCATATTCCACATCTTCCGAAAGATTTTCACCAAAAAATTTAACAACTTCTCCTGAATGAGAATTTATGTATACAACTATTTCTCTATTATTTACTATGAGGCTATTTATCACTTTCTTAAATATTAGCTTATAAATATATGGTTTTTCTAAACTTTCATCAATATACTCATCATCTGAAAGGCTTTTTACAAATTGATATTCCTCTCCTGTAATCGAAGATATCAAATTGTGTGCTAAAATTATCGACTCATCTTCTGAATACACCACTGATAAGTTTTTGTCAAAAGGCATAAAGGTATTTACGTAGTAATCTATATATTCCACCTTATCATTGTTACTATTATATACAATTTTTAAAGCCTTAAAGGGATTATTTCCTTCAAATTTAAAGCTGTATAATCCATTTTCCAATTTATATTCAACTAATTTTAACCCATTTGCAAATGGTACCTTCATCATTATTTTTTGCAATATTATTTCTTCTAAATAAGTATTAGCTTCTGAATAGGCACTTGATAAATTTAAAAATAATATTAAGGCAATCAATCCTGCTAAACAGATTTTTTTAACCATACATAGACCTCCTTGAAAATATTTCCATATATACTATTCTATGTATGGTTAAAAATTCCTGCTTATATAACAAAAAAAATCCGGATAACCCGGATTTTTTAAACTGCTATCACTTCTTTTACTTCAGGAATTTCTTCCTTGATGGCCCTTTCAATGCCTTCTTTCAGCGTCAAAGTAGCAAAAGGGCATCCTCCACAAGCACCTGTCAGCCTTATCTTTACAATTCCATCCTCTGTAACGTCAATAAGTTCCACATCTCCTCCATCTGCTTGAAGAGATGGCCTTAGAAGCTCTAACACTTCTTCTACTCTTTCTCTCATAGCCTATCCTCCTTCCTGACACAATTATTATACCACAAAAAATAAATAGAAATCTATTTTTTGAGTTTTTGACTTATAATTTCCGCAACTTTCTCTAAAAATCTTCTATCTTCTTCATCAAAAGCAGCTAAATCATCGCTGTCAATATCTATTTCTCCTATTATCTCACCATTAGCCCATATTGGCACTACAATTTCCGATTTCGTCTCAAGACTACAAGCCAAATAATTATCTTCTTTTGTAACATCATCAACAATTACAGTGCTTTTTTCTGCAACAGCTCTTCCACAAACTCCCTGTCCCACTTTTATTCTCACATGTTCAGTAGGTCTACCAATATAAGGCCCTATTACTAACTCTCCATCTTTCATGAAATAAAAACCTGTCCAATTGTAGTAAGGAACATTGTCTGCTAATATCTTAACAACTTCACCATAAAATTCATCCATATCATCAATTTCTCTTGCCATTTGGTCAATCCTAACTAATAAATCATCAAAAACTTTTCTTTTTTCCATCTTTTCAGCTCCTCTGTAAAAAATTTATCAAATATAATTTTACCATTAAAATGTTGTAAAATAAAGTAGTTCCCTTTTAGATTTATCAATAGTTAAAGATTAATTCAATTTGCCTTAAATAAGAAAACTGCCTCAACGGCAGTTTCAGCTTGTTGACAAAGTCAAAAATTTTAAAATAGGATATTTTGCATCGTCACTCCGATGTTCCAAAGCGACAAAACTAAAGCTCGACCTTCGGGTTCTGGCAGGGTACCGGGCACATTCGACATCCCTGTCTTAGTGCCCGCCTCCGCCATCCGTGGCTTCGGCCCTGCCTCCACCCTTGGTCTTGCTAAGTTTTGTTGCCGCTTTGTCACAAGTCGTTCCTTATGCAAAATATCCTATTCTCGAAAGTTTGTCTACAGTCTGAAACTGCCTCAAAGGCAGTTTAATTGTAAAATTGTTTATTGGGGTCATTTAAAACCCTTCTAATCATCCAATAGGCCAAAATTAAAATGAAAGGTGTTACTAACTGAGTTAAAGTAAAAAATCCTATTCCCCATTTTTCATTTAAATATACAGGCCATATTAAAGGATTGTCTCTTACGGTTTCTTCAATTAAACCTCTCATCAATTGATAATAAAATATAAAAGACCAAAATTGATATCCATCAGGCATATGTTTTTTTTGTATATAAAAATACCTTATAAGAAGAATTATTCCCATTGCAACTCCTACCAGCTGTGCAGGCCATCTGCCAAAAGCAAATTCTGTAGGCCTTCCTAATACTTCTTGGTTAAATATATTGCCTATTCTGACTAATATATTACCAATTGAAAGTCCTAAAACAGCAAAATCCTCCAAGGGATTTATCCTCACACCTTTTTTACGACAATAATAAAGCCCCGCTAAAAAACCACCTAAAACTGCTCCATGCCATGAAAGTCCACCTTCATAAATCTTTAACACTTGAATAGGATTTTTAATAAACCACTCAGGATAATTTGCCAACACAAACATAAGTCGAGCACCTACAACTCCTGAAATTACGACAATCATCAAAAGATTAAGCAAAAAATCTTCATCGTAATTCAGTTTCATCGCCTGTCGGTACAAATAATATCCACCAATAGCAATAGAAATAGCCATAAAAATTCCATACCAATGAACAGCAACTGGACCAATTTTAAAAGCATAAGGACTAATTGTCGGAATGTACATTGTACAACCTCCATATAGTAGTTTTTGAAAAGTAAACTCTGAAAGATTTTCATTATACTACCATTCTACAGCATTTCGATAATATGTCAAGAGGTGACTTAAATATTGCGAACCAAAATAAAAATCCCGGCATATATCACATGCCGGAAACCTTCAACTTACTGGTGGGGTTAACAGGATTCGAACCTGTGGCCTCTACGATGTGAGCGTAGCGCTCTGACCAGCTGAGCTATAACCCCACTCTTCATTTTTATTATATACATCCTTCTAAACCATGTCAATCACAAATTTTTTAAGGATAGTGTCAAGATACTGTAGGATTTTTTAAGACAACCCCTGGAACTATTAATTCAAGGTTTCTAACTATTATGTTCTTTATATAACTTGCGCATATTTTATTGCTCTTAAAATTCTGTATATTGGTGTTACTTTGCCTATATTCAAAACTGTAATATTATTTATCTTTTCATTTGTAGACGTTTTAACTCTCCTCACTGCCTCTTTTATTTGCTTCTTCGTTAAATTATAACTCCCAGCATTGATATTCTTTTTAAGATATTGATTTTGAGAAAAAAATAATTAATATCAATAAAAATTTAGGAAAAATCAAAGGAAAATTGATTATTCAACCAACAAAAGCAGAAAATTCAAGGGTTATTCCTCTCTCTGATTTAATTTTAGAAAATTTAGAAACACCAAAATGGCACCAATTTAAATTTTTATTTAATATGCAAGTTATTCAAAATCCTTTATTTTCTGGCTTTGTAACTTAGGTTCTCCTCATTTACGTATAACCTGACTGGTTTGTCCTTTTGAACGGAATTGAAAAAACTCACGCCTTTAGTTGACAATTTTCGAGGACCCCTATGAGCCAGTAAATAGAATTATAATTAATGATCTTTCTGTAGCTTTTGAAAAAGAAATTGACAAAAAAGAATTAGAAAAACAAATTATAAAGACTGTTTCTGAGCTTTTACGTGATATTGGTGTCATTTCAGTATATTCTAATAATACATCTTTACCTAGGGAAGAAATAGGATTTATGCTAGAAAAAAATAAATTATATTTTAGTTTAAAATAAAACCCCTCAGAAGAGGGGATTTTATTTCGCTAATTCATATATAGCGTGAGCATAAATTTTTGCATTTAATATTAAATCTTCAATTTCTATATACTCATCTGCTTGATGGGCTAATTCTGGTTTGTCGGGGAAAACAGGCCCAAATGCCACTGTGTTAGGCATCTCTTTCGCGTAAGTTCCTCCACCTATTGCTAAAAGCTCTGCTTTCTGTCCCGTCTGTTCTTCATAAACTTTGCTCAAAGTTTTTATCAAAGGATGGTCTGGTGGGAAATATAAAGGTGGCTGATGGAGCATGTCTTCTATTCTCATTCCATTAGATTTGATTTTCTCTTCGAAAATATTTATCCAATCCTCGTATTTATATTTTACAGGATATCTGATATTTAAACCTAACACTCCTTTGCTTTCATCCAATTGAATAGTGCCAACGTTAAAAGTCAATTCTCCTGTTTCATCTTTTAAGTATATTCCAAAAGTTTTTCCATCTGTTTCCATCCCGACATTTGTAGCAAAGAATCGTATAAAATCTCTGACATCGCTATCTTCTAAATCGATTCTGTCAAGGAAGAGAAATAACTGCATTATAGCATTTTTTCCTAAATGCGGAAGACTGCCATGAGCTGAAACCCCTACTGATTTGATTACAAGCATTTCCCCTTTTTCTTCAGCCTTCAAATTATAACCAGTCTCTTTTACGAAAGCTTCTAACTTATCTTGAATTTCTTTCTTCTTATCTGCTTCTTTTACCTTTAGACCAGCTTCACAATAGCCTGGCACTACATTGGGCCTTTCTCCACCTTTGATATATTCTATAACTATATTACTGGGCTTTTTATTAAACTCTTTTACTACATCAAACATTGTTATACCTTTTTCTGCATATATAATTGGATATTGGGCATCTGGAGTAAAGCCCATTGTAGGCGCTTCATCGTGTTTTAAATAATAAGGAATTTCGTGAGAACCATTCTCTTCATTTGTACCAAATAAAATCCTTACTCTCTTCGAAAGCTTCAATCCTGCATCTTTTATAGCTTTTAAGCCATATAAAGCCGCAATTATTGGGCCTTTATCATCTACAGTACCTCTTCCATATATCTTTCCCTGATGGATTTCGGCACCATACGGATGATAAGTCCACCCATCACCTTCTGGAACTACATCTAAATGTCCCAAAACTCCTATCATTTCTTCTCCTTCGCCGTATTCTGCATACCCTACATAGCCATCTACATTTTTAGTTTTAAAGCCTAAACTTTGTGCAATCTCTAAAGCTTTGTCCAATGCCTTAGCAACACCTTCTCCATAAGGCATTCCTGGTCTCGGTTCATCTTGTACGCTTTTTATCCTGACCAATTCTTGAACAGATTTTATAATGTCATCTCTCATATCATCTATGTAGGAATTTAAATCCATAAAAATCCCTCCAATAATTCGGTATCATGTTACTATTATATATTTTTGATAAAATGTTTTCAATATTTTTCTCTTTACTTTCCCCTTTTCAAGCCATAGTATTCAAAAAGTATTGTTTAAACAGCAATTCGCCATAGGCATATTTCATGTAAAACTTGGTTATCCACATAACAATCATTAATCCAAATTTTTACCCATATACAATATAAAGATATAACCTCCTCATTTGCATGATTCGGTTATATCTTGTGATAAAAAAATAAATCTATCGATAAAAATATTTTCCTTCGGTTTGGCAGAGATAAGGGGATTCGAACCCCTCACCTCATGCATGCGAAGCACGTGCTCTCCCTACTGAGCTATACCCCATACAACCTATATAAAAAATGGTGGGGTTAACAGGGATCGAACCTGTGACCTCTACGATGTCAACGTAGCGCTCTGACCAGCTGAGCTATAACCCCACTTCTTGCTTTTTTATTATACAATTTTAATAAAAGGTTGTCAATATTTACGCTTTCTATATATAAGCTTTGAGCACCTTGCAATTGCCCTCTATTGTATAACTTGGAATAGAAGCAGGTATTAATACAGTTTCTCCTGCCTTTAATTCAACAGTACCTTCATAATAGTCAATTTTACAATTTCCTTCTACAGCTGTTAAAGTGTTAAATTTTCCTTCTGTATCTATTTTTACTTCTTCATATATTTCAATTATACTTACCTGAAAATATGGAGATTTAACAACATGAGATATGCGTCCGCCTTGTATTTCTTCAAATTCAGGTATTATTTTATCTGTTTTTAAATTAAAATCTATAACATCTAATGCTTTTTCTATATGTAACTCTCTTTTTCTTCCAAATTCATCTACTCTATTGTAATCATACACTCTATAGGTAAGGTCTGAATTTTGTTGAATTTCACAAATAAGTATACCTTCACCTATAGCATGCACCATCCCTGAAGGTATGTAAACCACATCTCCTGGTTTTATTTCTATTTCTTTTAAACACTCTTCTAATCTTTCTTCCTCTAATAGCCTTTTAAATTCTTCTTTTGTAGTTCCTTCTTTTAAGCCACATACAAGTTTAGCTCCTGGTTTTGCATCTATTATATACCACATCTCGGTTTTTCCAGAATCGCCATTTTCATATTTAAAAGCATATTCATCATCTGGATGAACTTGGACAGAAAGTTTGTCTTGCGCATCGATTATTTTGATGAGTAAAGGAAATCTTCGATAATTTACCCCTTTGCCATATATATCTTCAGAAAATTTGTAAGCTATATCACTTAGTTTTTGGCCATTAAATTCTCCACTCTCAATTACACTGACAGCCGTTCTATTATCAGATATTGTCCACAATTCTCCAATTTTTTTACCCTCGGGAATATCAAATCCAAATTTATCTCTTAATGCAGTACCTCCCCATATTCTTTCCATAAAAATAGGCTTAAATTTTAAAGGTTTCATCAACTATCAGCTCCTTTTTTAATTATTTTAAAAGAGGATAAACAAGGTTATCCTCTTTTAAAAATTATTCAGCTATTTCTAATGCAATCTTTACCATGTCCATAAAAGTCTTTTGCCTCTCTTCTGCTGTCGTCGCTTCTCCAGTAACCAAGCTATCGCTCACTGTCAATATTGTAAGAGCATCTACATTGTACTTAGCAGCCAAAGTATATAGTCCTGCAGTTTCCATCTCTACTGCCAAAACACCAAACTTCGCCCATAGTTTCCAGCTGTCTGGGTCATCATTATAAAAAGTATCCGTTGTAAGAATATTTCCTACTTTAGGTTGTATTCCTAACTCTATCGCTTTATCATAAGCTTTTTTTAATAACTTAAAACTTGCTGTAGGAGCATAATCCATACCATTAAACCTAATTTTATTTATTGCAGAGTCCGTAGACGAACTCATAGCAATTACTATATCTCTAATCTTGATATCTGGTTGCAGAGAACCACATGTACCTATTCTTATAAGATTTTTCACGTTATAACTGGTTATAAGTTCATTTACATAAATAGACAAAGAAGGTACTCCCATCCCTGTTCCTTGAACTGACACTCTTTTCCCTTTATAATATCCTGTAAAACCATACATCCCTCTGACTTCATTGTAACATTTCGCCTCTTCAAGGAAATTTTCCGCTATGTATTTAGCCCTTAAAGGATCTCCTGGCAATAACACTGTTTGAGCAATTTCGTTTTCTTTAGCACCAATATGTACGCTCATCTAAATCTCTCCTTTTATAATAATTATGTCATATATAATATTAGCAAAAAAGAGTTTTTTAATCAAACAAAAATTTATAGATCAAACAAATTTTAAGCTGGCAAAATAGTGACAAATAAAAAATAAGACCCGCGGAAAGCAGGACTTTTCAGCATGTGAGCAAGTCTATAAGCCGAGTTCTGTCGAGGATGGCCATCTATCTAGGGTGCCAGTTGCCTGACACCTCCAGCGGCATAACCCGAGGGAAACGGCGGGCCACCTACTCCCTCCTATTCGCCTTGCTCCGGGTGGGGTTTGCAGAGCAGACCAGTCGCCTGGTCCCTGGTGAGCTCTTACCTCACCTTTCCACCCTTACCCGGCACTTAATAAGTTGAGTGCCAGGCGGTATATTTCTGTTGCACTTTCCTTGGAGTCGCCTCCACCGGGTATTACCCGGCACCCTGCCCTGTGGAGCTCGGACTTTCCTCGTGCGCAAATCGCACGCGGCCATCCGACTTACTCACATGCATTATTTTTATATATTTTTCTTATATCAACCTAATATAGGTTATCATATATACTCAGTTTTGTCAATACAATTATACATACACAAAAGGATCTTTTTGAACCTCACTCACTAATACTTCTATTTCATACCCCTGTCTTTGAGTTTCGTCAACTATATATTCGGCGATAAATCTTACTGCAATATTCTCTGTTGCAAAATGTCCCGCATCAATCAAAGATAATCCGAGGTGTTGGGCCTCTACAGCATCGTGATAGCCTATATCTGCTGTTATTAACACATCTGCTCCTCTCAAAGCAGCCTTGTGAATAAGACTTGCACCGCTTCCACCACATACGGCTACTTTTTTAATCTTTTTATTTAGATCACCTACTACTCTCAAGTTATTAATTTTAAGTTTCGTTTTTACTTGCAAAACTAACTCTTGCAACGTAATCTCCGAAATAGTTCCAATTCTTCCCAGTCCATATTCCTCTTTAATATTTTCCAAAGGATAAATATCATAAGCAACCTCTTCATAGGGGTGGACATTCAGCATTGCAGTAACTACTTTTTCTAAATATTTCT
>Ga0247720_100378_pt1 | contig 17474 bp, 24 predicted proteins | sample MSEWel2015_12_15_FD_189078 | JGI IMG/M metagenome (GOLD analysis project Ga0247720, IMG submission 189078) | Subsurface sediment microbial communities from gas well in West Virginia, United States - MSEEL Well Study Marcellus 3H_2015_12_15 | ecosystem: Environmental > Terrestrial > Deep...
CTTCTTCCTCGATGGCCTTAATTATCCTAATCACCTGTTTTATGTCTTTTGGTGAAAGCTTTCTTGTCTGCTTAAAAAGAAGTTTTAGATCCTCTCTTTGCTTAAGCTCGTTCCAAAATTCCAAAAGTTCTGGGTCATCTTCTACGGCCTCTGTGATTTCGTCAGAGGGGTTGCGGATGTCTGTCTTACCAAGGAGGTAATCAACAGAGACTCCAAAAATATCAGAGAGTTTCTGTAATGTCTCTGTATCAGGATCTCTTTGTCCTATTTCATACATTCCAATTGTTCCTCTTGAAACACCTAATTTATCAGCCAATTCTTTTTGAGTTAATCCAGCTTCTTTTCTAAGTGTTGCTAATCTTTTAGCGAAATTCATCTTGAACCACCTCCTTTTTGCTATTATATCACGTATAGTGACATAAGAAAATATTTTGTAACGAAAAGTTATAAAAGGTATTGACAAGTCACTTTATGTGACATATAATATATACAGAAGTAACGTTTCGCGACAGTGGAGGTGATAAAATGAAAAACAAACTAAAAGAAATAAGGAAGTCTTTAAATATGACAGGTGTTGAGTTAGCAAAAAAAGTGGGGGTATCGCACTCTCTTATATACATGATTGAAGGTGGTTATCGAAATCCTAGTATGAAATTAGCAAAAAAAATAGCAAAAACACTTGGGAAAAGTTTAGATGAAATTTTTTTTGATGACATATGTCACGAAACGTTACTAAAATCTAATGAAACTGCATGAGGAGGTGAGAGGGATGGAAAAGTCTATGAAAGGTGAAAACAATAAAATCAATATACTATCGGATTTGTACACAAAATTAGTTGTTGAAACAGATGAAGATAACCCTGAAACCATAGCTGTGATAACAGATACGGATGTTATCCCAGCAGATGGTTACAGGGTTAGACTAACACCTAAATATGATTAACCTTTAGGCGGGAACGGATCATTACCATGACTATCTTTGCTCTGAATCTTACCATCCTTGCCATGGATAATTAATTCGGAGCCTTGATTTTTGGCAATCTGCCTAGCAATATCAATGGCCTCTTGTTTAGTATCAGTTACCTTAGTAGCTTTTTGATTGCCTTCGCCTTTGACTTGCCAACCGCCACTAGGATGTGGAGTAACGTGTTGGTTTTTACCCACAATATCACCTCCTCTCCAAGAACATTTTACCACTAGAGGGAGGGAAAAGAAAAGGAGGTATGCAGGATGGATAATCTCCAAGGACAAGCGAGCGTAGAAAGAATCACAATGTCAGCAAAGGAGGCAGCAGCTTATTTAGGAATAAGTTACTGGCTTATTCTTGAAATGGCCAAAAGGCATGAAATACCGTACATTGCTTGTGGCAGTCGTAAACTTTTCAGAAAAGAAGCGCTTGATAAATGGATGGAAGAACAGGAGAAGAAAGCTTTAGAAAGACCGAGTCAATACGGTGTCTTGAGAAAAATTTATTGAAAGGAGAGTAAGCATGAACATAAGTTGGGGACATGAACCCTTATCAGAACGAGAAGAAGAGTATATTTTAAAACTTACATGGAAAGAAAAATTTGAAATAGAACGACTTATTTACATTGAAAAAGAAGAAGTTACTAAAAATATTGATTTTCTGAAACGCAAAGGTGTTCTTAAAAGAAATTATAAAAATGTTTTAGAGCACTTATCTTGAGTATAGCACATTTTCATAAAAAAGAAAGGAGAGTTTATTATGCAAGCTAGTGTTTTAGTTAAAACAAAGAATATGGACCGAAACGAGTGGCTTCAATGGAGAAAGAAAGGCATAGGCGGTAGTGATGCTGCTGCTGTAGCTGGACTTAATCCATGGAAAAGTCCTATTGAAGTATATTTAGAAAAAATAGGAGAAATACCAGAACCTGAAGATAATGAAAAAATGTATTGGGGTAGGATACTGGAAGATATAGTTGCAAAAGAATTCACATTAAGGACAGGGAAAAAGGTCCGAAGAAGAAACTTTATGCTCAGGCATCCCAAGTACGAATTCATGATTGCAAATATTGATAGAGAACTTGTAGGAGAGAAAGTGGGATTAGAATGTAAGACTGTAAGTGAATACGGGAAAAGCGAATGGGAAGGCGATAAAGTTCCGGACCAATATATAATCCAATGCCAACATTATATGGCCGTAACGGGTTATGAAGGATGGTGGATTGCAGCATTAATTGGCGGCAATAAGTTTATTTACAAATATATTAAGAGAGATGAAGAAATAATTCAATACTTGATAAAAATAGAGTCTGACTTTTGGAAAATGGTTGAAGAAAGGACTCCACCACCGCTAGATGGAAGTAAGAGCTCGGAAAATATTTTGAAATTGTTGTATCCGGAAGCAGCAGAAGGAACTGAAATAGAATTACCTGAAGAGGTTGAGGAACTTATTGTGGCAAGAGAGAATATCAAAGCACAAATAAAGAAACTTGAGACAAAACAGTTGGAAATTGAAAACAAAATTAAAGCTATGCTCAAAGAGAATGAGGTAGGTAGAACGCCCAAGTATATAGTGAGTTGGAAGACTTATTCAAGAACTTCAATAGACAGTAAAAAATTAAAAATAGAACAACCAGAAATTTACGAGAAATATTTGCAAGTAAGTACTTATAGAAAATTTGATGTTCGGGAGGTAAAGTAAAATGACTGTAAATCAAAATGATTTAAAAAACAAATTAGCAGAAAAGGTAAAAACACCCGTAGCGAAAAAAGGAAAAACAATTTTTGACCTGATTAGGGAAATGGAACCAGCTATAAAAAAAGCATTACCAAAACAGATATCCGTGGACCGTTTCTCTCGCATAGTAATGACAGCGGTAAGGACTAATCCAAAACTTCAAACATGTACTTCTGAATCTTTCTTAGCTGCAATGATGCAATCAGCTCAACTGGGGCTTGAACCAAATACTCCATTAGGTCAGGCGTATTTAATACCTTACGGCAAGGAGGTGCAATTCCAACTAGGTTATCAAGGAATGTTGGCATTAGCCTATAGAACAGGTGAATACAAAAGCATTTATGCTATGCCTGTATATAAAAATGACAAATTTGAATACGAATATGGCCTTAATGAAAGGCTTGTGCATGTACCAGCACCTAAACCAGAAGGCGAGCCAATTTACTACTATGCAGTTTATCACCTTAAAAATGGCGGTTATGGGTTTGTGGTTATGAGTCGAGAGCAAATAGAACAACACAGAGATAAGTATTCTCAGGCAGCAAAACAGGGTAGAAATAGTCCTTGGAATACAGATTTTGATGCTATGGCTAAAAAGACTGTTTTAAAGCAGCTATTAAAGTATGCACCAAAGAGTGCAGAATTTGCTGCAGCTTTATCGGCTGATGAAACAGTAAAAAAAGAGATAGCAGAAGATATGACGGAAATACCTCCGATAGAAGTAACTGGTGAAATTATAGAAGATGAGGAAGATGTACACTATGTAGAGGTGCAAGATGGTACTCAGCAAGAAATAAAACCGGAAAGCGACAGTTAATTCTGCCGCTCCGGTTAAAGGAGGCATAAAAATGTATATTGAATTTAACGGAAAAAAGAAATTGAGTAACAAAAAAGAGAAAGATTGACCTAAATAGGGTGTGATTTTATGAATTATATAAAACAGTTAAACGCCTTTTACGATTGGTTGCAGGCAAATACTCTGACTCCATCAGCACAGTTGCTTTATCATGTACTGCTCATGATAAACAACAGATGCGGATGGTCGGAGTATTTCCAGCGGACCAATCAATCCCTATGTGGGATTATGGGCGTTAGCGAAAATACATTAAAAAGGGCAAGAAATGAACTAAAACAAAAAAATCTAATAGATTTTAAGCCAGCGAATAAAAAAGGAGAAAGCACAACTTATAGAATTATAGATTTAACCAATAAAGTATCAAATATTGATACCAAACCTGATACCAAAATTGACACCCAAGTTAAGGTATCAAATATTGATACCCAAATTGATACCAATGCTGATACCAAACCTGATACCAAACTTGATACCAAACCTGATACCCAAACTGATGCCATAAATAAACTAAAATATAAACTAAAACTAAAATATAAACATAATGAAGTAGTAGATGATGTAGATGTTAAAAAGGCAAGTTGCCAAACGGAAAAGGTATCAAATATTGATACCCAAATTGATACCAAAATGACAAATGACACGTTGGTAAAAGTAGTAAATTTGTTTGAACAGAGTGGGATGGGTACTATCAATGCCACTATAGCAGAATCATTAGAGTATATATCAAATAATTACCCTTATGAGCTTATTGAGGAGGCATTTAGGAGAGCACGCCTTAACCATGCCACTAGCATACGGTATGTGGAAAAGATACTTCTGGCATGGAGAGAAAAAGATATAGAGTCTTTAGAGCAGCTTATGATGTATGAGAAAAAGAAAAATAAAGGGGGTAGTAAGGGTGCAAAGTCTCAATTTGATAATTGGGGAAATGATGAGCAGTATGAAGGAATCGGAATTAGCTTCTGATGTATGTCCTAATTGTGGCAGTAAAACATCGATGGAGATAGAGATATTGGGGCAAAAGTATACGGTACCAGTTATGTGCAAATGTAGGAAAGAAGAGTATGAAAGACAGGAAAGGGAATTTCAAAATCAGCAGAGGAAAATAAGGCTTGAGAGGCTCAGACAATATTCGCTTATGGACAAAAGATTTGAGCAGTGTACTTTTGAAAATTTTCAAATAAACGAGAACAATCAAAAGCTGTACAAGATGGCAGTTAATTATTGCAAACGGTGGCCAGAGATGAAGGCTAAAAATATAGGCTTTCTGTTCTGGGGGCCTCCGGGTACTGGCAAATCTTTTCTGGCTTTTTGTATAGCTAATAAGCTCATAGAAAACTTGGTACCGGTTATAGCAATATCTACTATAGGTCTTTTAAACAGAATTAAACAGACTTATAAGAATTACAGTGAAGAGGAAGAAGTAGAGATAATAAATATTCTTAGAAATGCATCGCTGCTTGTTCTGGATGACCTTGGAGCTGAAAATAACAATGACTGGGCTAGGGAAAAACTGTATGAAATAATTGATAGTCGATACCGGGATGGTAAACCAATGATAGTTACAACAAATCTCACATTGACACAATTAAAAGAAAAGTTAACCGGTTGGGATGGAGTTGCCCGGACTTATGATAGGTTAATAGAGATGTGCTATCCTGTTGAGATTAAAGGGACTTCAAAACGTGTCAAAGCAGCTAATGAAAAGACGAAGATTATAGAGGAATTAGTAAATGAATAAGGTGATGAGTAAAAAGTATAAGGCAAGTAAGAAAGGAGAATAAGGATGAAAAAGGGATTGGATTGGAATAGTGAACAAGTAAAAATAGCCCTTGAAAAGGCTAAGGCGGCATACGAGCAAGTACCCAAAGGAAGAAAAATACAAACTTTAGAGAAGACATTTGCAGCATACACAGGAGTGTTTAGATGCTATGACTCAATAAAAAAACATATAAAATATCTTGATGAAAATGTATAAAAAGAAAGGTGGTTTATATGGATTACATTGGGATGTATTTAAGAGAAATATCACACATTCCTCTACTCACTCCAGAAGAAGAGAACGAGTTGCTTAAGAGAATAGAAGAGGGAGACGAGGAAGCTAAAAAAAGGTTTATAGAATCTAATTTAAGGCTTGTTGTAAGTATTGCTAAAGGATATGTTGGAAAAGGAATATCATTTCCTGATTTGATACAAGAAGGCAATTTAGGTCTTTTAAAAGCAGTTGAAAGATTCGATTACAGAAAAGGCTATAAATTTAGCACTTATGCTACACTGTTAAAAATTCAAAAACAATTTTTACAAAAATTAGGTCGTGAACCAAGTATAGAAGAAATAGCAGAAGAAATGAATATATCTGAAAAAAAGGCAAAAGTATTGCTTGAAATTGTGCAGGGAATAGTGTCTTTAGAAGAACCAGTAGGAGAAGATGAAAATGGTAAATTAGGAGATATTATTGCTGATAAAGAAGCTGTAGACCCTGTAGAAGAACTAGAATCTATGTTGCTAAAAGAGCAAGTTGATGAAGTACTTAGTACTTTAGCACCAAGAGAAGAAAAAGTTTTGAGATTAAGATTTGGACTTGATGATGGGAAAATAAGGACTCTTGAAGAGGTAGGAAAAGAATTAGGAGGGATATCAAGAGAACGTGTAAGACAAATTGAGACAAAGGCTTTGAAAAGACTAAGACATCCTAACAGGAGTAGAAGACTAAAAGAATTTTTATAGAGGGAGGAGATAATTGTGAATAGCAAACAAAAAGGCAAGAAAGGCGAATTAGAGCTTGCAAAATTACTTAGAGAATATGGATACGATACAAGGCGTGGACAGCAATATAGTGGTATTGAAGGAATGGATATTGTTGGTCTTCCATACATTCACGTTGAAGTAAAAAGAAGAGAAAGACTTAATATTTACGATGCAATGAGGCAGGCGGCTCGTGATGCAAAGGATGACGAAAAGCCAGCTGTATTTTGGAGAAAAAATAAAGAAAACTGGCTTGTAATCATGAAATTGGAGGACTGGATAGAGCTTTACAGGGAATGGGAAGCGGGGATATGGCTGGCGGGAAAACAGCAAAGCAAGGGGTGATAACATGAAATGGGAAGAATATGCAATAGAGGACCTGAGAAAATATAAATACTTAAAAGGAAGTCTTGAAAATATACGTGAAAGGATAAAAGTTCTTGAATTAAAATATCAATCGGTAAAATATGCAACAGTAGATAAAGTGCCTGTAAAAGGTGGCTCATCAAGAATTGAAGAATATATGCTCGATAATATTGTAGAAAGACAGCGACTTGAATATTTGTATGAAGCGAATAAAAAGCTTGTGGAACTTATTGAGAAAGGATTAAAAAAATTGAATGAAAAAGAATATCTAATATTGGAAAAGTTTTATATTGATAGGCCCAAAAAACATATAGAGTTTCTTAGCGAGAAATTAGGAATTGAGCAGGCACAAATATATAGACTTAGGAAAGAAGCACTTTATAAGTTTACAGTGAATATGTACGGCATAGTTGAGTATTGAAAATGATAAAAAAATGAGAGGAAATTTATAAAAAAGTATGCTATTATTATATTGGATTGGTATGTATAAACATTACAATGGCCCGGTTTCCCCCGCTGGGCTTAAGTTTTTATAGCAAATAAAGCAGAATTTTGCAAAGAAATGTAGAATATTACAGTAAGGATAATAGTAAAGGGGGGATAAAAAATGGTTACAAATGAAGAATTAGAACAAGCAATTTGGGAATACGATAAACTTGTACATGGTAGCATAAATCCTGATAAAGTACGGGAGTACAAAGAATTTATAAAACCTAAATTAGATGAAATAACTAATATTAAAGTAATTTATCCTAAAAATTTATTTGGCGTTACAAATAAACCAACAGAGATAATTATATTAACAGAAGATGATAAATTGATGCGTGGTGTTATTAAAAAGCAATGTAATATAGCTTACTCATTTGATATAGAAAAAATAGATCCTGAAGAAATTGAAATGAACTATAAGGAAGATAATAATGATGTGGGCAAAAATCTTGGTTTAGATTTTTCTGGCAATATAAAAATTATAAGAGACTTTATAGTTAAGAGCCAAAGATAAAGGCTCTTTTTTTATGCTTATTACCGTAACATCCGTAACGGTAACAAAGGTAACAGTAACAAGGAGGTGACCTGGATGCCGGCTGGGTACTCAACCCGGTGCAAAGTCTGTAACAGCCTGCACCGGGTTGAGATTGAAAAATGGGCAAAAGAAGATGGGTTGAGTCCGAGAGCTATATCAGCAAAATTAAAAGAAGAGTTTGGCGAACAAATTAGTCATAAATCCATTTGGCAACATCTTTGTGAGCATTTTGACGTTAAAGCCGAAGCGAGAAAGCAATATAAAAAAAGCCAGCAACAAATGGAGACTTCAGTTAAAAAAGCATTGTCGGACCTTCAAATGTTGGATTTCATTGCACAAGATAGTTATGAATTACACCAGGCAGTTAGGGCTTGGTTAGATGAATTGATAAGACAGAAAGGTAAAATTCCTAAAACGTTAGTAGATTTATATGGGGTTACTGCATCGGAAGTGCGACAGCAGTTAAAACAAAAGTCTGAACTACTTGGAGATGACCCTATGAGTCGTTTAGCCGATGGTGTAGCAACTTGGGCAGAGCTAGTACAGGCAGTGATGACTGATGAAGATGAATAAAACACAAGCTAAAAAAGTTTTAGACAGGGCAAGGAATGACCCTGTTTTTTTTGTGCGCTGTGTTTTAAAAGGTGACCCATGGGAGAAGCAGGAGGAAATACTGAAGGCAGTTAGAGACCATAAACGTGTGGCTGTTCGTGCCTGTCATGGGGTGGGGAAAACTAAAGTAGCAGCTTGGGTGGCTTTGTGGTTTTTGTATACACATCACAATAGCAAAGTGATAACTACAGCACCTACATGGCATCAAGTTGAAAACTTATTGTGGCGTGAAATTCATGCGGCACATGCTGCTTCACGCATACCACTTGGAGGAAAAGTATTACAAACGCAAATAGAGTTGGGTGAACAATGGTTTGCTCTTGGACTTAGCACAGATAAGCCAGAGCGATTTCAAGGTTTTCATGCTGAACATATTTTATTAATCGTAGATGAAGCAAGTGGTGTTGAACAATACACTTTTGATGCAGCAGAAGGATTTTTAACCAGCATAGGGGCTAAATTGCTTCTTATAGGAAATCCAACACAATTATCCGGAGAGTTTTATAATGCTTTTAGGTCACCGCTTTATCATAAAATCCACATTAGCGCTTTTGATAGCCCAAATTTGAAGGCCGGTAAGATTGTACGGCCTTATTTAGTTACACCAGAATGGGTGGAGGATAAACGTCTTAAATGGGGAGAAGATAGCCCACTATGGTATAGTAGAGTGCTTGGAGAATTTCCAGAACAAGGCAATGATACTTTAATTCCTCTAGCATGGATTGAAGCGGCACAGCAGAGGTGGCATATGACAGAAGCAGGTGAACCAGTAGAAATTGGCGCAGATGTGGCACGTTATGGTACAGATACAACTGTTATTATGTTGCGTAGAGGCGATAAAGCCGAAATTGTCTATCAACTACGTGGCCAAGACACAATGGAGGTAACAGGTAAAGTTATTGATGCTTTTAAGAAAACTGGAGCAAATGTTATAAAGATTGATGTTGTTGGTATTGGTGCTGGTGTCGTGGACCGTTTAAAAGAACAAGGTTATCCAGTACAAGGATTAAACGTAGGAGAAAGTGCGACAGATAAGGGGAGATTTGTGAATAAGAGGGCTGAATGGTATTGGGCATTAAGAGAAAGATTCCAAGAAGGAACAATTGCCATCCCACCAGATGATGAGTTAGCTTCTCAGCTTGCAAGTTTAAAGTATAAATTTGACAGCAGGGGACGCATTCAAATTGAAAGCAAAGAAGAACTTCGTCGACGTGGATTACCATCACCAGATAAAGCTGATGCATTAATGCTTGCGTTTAGTAGCACAGGGATGAAGCCAGTTGATGAAAAGATAAAGGATATTTTTAGGAGGGCAAGTTTTTATGATTAAAAGACAAGGTCTTTTTCAGAGACAGATAGCGAAAATAATCGGTGAAATATCGGTTTTAAGAACAACAATATCAAACATATTCATACATGGAAGTCTAAATGAACAATATTCACTTGACTCGAGCAGGGTAGATTATTCACTTGCTCGAGCTTTGTATTATAACACAGACGATAGATACAAATTAGGAGCTGCTTTTGCAAGACCAGTTATCAATACAACAACCGGATTTATGGGCGTGCCACATTTCAGCCATGAAAATCCAGATGCAAATACAGAACTGGAAACGGCTTTTGATAAATGGAGCAGTAGACTAATACGTATAAACAGGAACACTCTAAGAGATGGTGATGTGTTTGCCCGTATCGTGAGAAGAAAAAGCCGTTTTGATAAACATGAGACTTTTGATATAGACCTTATTCCTCCGGAATGGGTAATACCAATACCTGACCCATTAAACGGAGGATACATGGAAATTATTATCAAAATGCCAGTAGAGAACAAAGACGAAAATGGAGAACCAAGGTACCTTTACACCGTAATAGAAAAAATAACACCAACAAGCCGTGAGATAACGATTGATGGAGATGCTCCATTTGATATTAAGAAACGTCTAGAAGGAACATACGAGAATCCTTGGGGATTTATCCCAATCGTACATTTTAAAAACGAGTCGGAGGACTATCAGCTTTTTGGGTCTTCTGATTTAGAACCAATAGAACCATTCATGAAAGCATATCATGACGTAATGCTTTTTTCAGTACAGGGAACGAAGCTGTTTTCAAGGCCTAAGGTAAAAATGAAATTGCAAGACATAAAAAAGTTTATTGAGGATAACTTTTCAAGAGAGGAAATAGAAAAAGGCAAAATAAAATTCGACAACAAAGAAATTTTCTTAATGCAGCAAGGAGATGATATAGAATTCATAACAGCTGACCAGGGACTTGAAGGTGTTACAACGTTGCTAAAATTCCTCTTTTTCAATATTGTAGATGCTTCTGAGACTCCAGAGTTTGCGTTTGGTACAGCTGTACAATCTTCAAAAGCGTCTGTCTCGGAACAAATGGTACCTCTTGCGAGAAAGGTACGTAGAAAAAGGGCTATGTTTGAAGAGCCATATATTGAATTGGCATCGATGTATTTAGCAATGTGGGCAAAGGTAAATAGGATAAAATTGGATACATACAATGTGGGAATCGATTGGGATGAGATTACGCCACGAGATGAACAAGGTATTGCACAAACTATCAAAACGCTTGTAGATGGTTTAGCAACAGCCGTTGAAACACGCCTTATCTCCTTAGAATCGGCATCCGAATTCTTAAGAGAATTTGTACCTTCCATGCTACCATGGCTGGATGCAGATGCACAAGAAGACGAACAAAGAAGAGTGGCTAAATCTATGGCATTTTTAGCAAGAGTGGAAGATGGCTTTGGGTTTGAGGAGCTAGAGAATGAAGAAGGTGCATAAAAATGGGCAAATATATAAGTCTTGAAGACTGGTATAAGTCGGCAAAGCGCAGGGAATTTGCTGAATATATAAAAAGAGCAAGGCAGCGATTAGACAAAGGAGAAATAGCAACAGCTAATGAGGTAAGAAAAATTTATGAAAGGGCAGCAGAAGAAGTAGCAAAAGATATTGCAAAAGCAACACCCGGAACTTTGAGATTTGCACATCTTGAATATTTGCACAAAGTTATAGAAGAAGCTGCAAAAGAGATAAATGATGAGTTATTGAAAACTATAGACAAAGGTGTAAGAATTACTGTCAAAGCTTCCACAGATAGCGCACAACAGACTTTTATTGAACTAGCCAAAGGAGTGTGGACTGCAGCAGAGGTTAAGCAAGCATTTGCAGCCATCAATGAAAGAGCAGTAATGGCACTTTTAGCTCGTACAGGACCAGATGGGTTAAAACTATCAGACAGAGTATGGAGAACAAGTCAAACAGCGAGAAATGCACTAAAAGTTATTGTTGAAGATGGTGTAGTAAGAGGGTTAGACTCAAGAAAACTTGCAAAATTAACACAGAAATATCTACAACCGGGAGTTTGGACACCTTTAAAGCAAGAGACCAGAAAACGCTTAGGTGTGCCAGCAGATGTAAGCATGGAAGCAATGCGGTTGGCTGTTACTGAGCTGCACCATGCGTTTCATGAAGGTACTCGTATGGCTTGGAGTGCAGTACCCGGAGTAGAAGGCTATTATTGGCGTTTATCAAATTCACATGGGATTACGGATATATGTGATGACTATGCATCTTATAACGGAAATGGGTTTTGGCCAAAAGATGAGCTCCCAGAGAAACCACACCCATGGTGTAGGTGTTATATCATACCGGCGGTAGAGGAGCCGGAAAGATTTGTTGAGAGACTTAAAGAATGGGTATATAGCCCTGAATTGCAACCAGATATTGAAGAATGGTATAATGATGTTAAAGAATTTATATCACGTCCAGCACCGGCATCTATAATAGTTAAAAGTGTTAAGTAGATATGCAACCCTCAATTCTTCAGAGTTCATGGCAGAAGCTTTTGCTGAAGCTTTAGGTTCTCCGAATCCAAGGCTAGTGGCAAAGACTTTCATTGAACTCTTAAAAGAAATGTTAATTAAGAGGGGGTTATTAAAATAAAATGATGCCACGTTTACAAGAATTCTGCAGAAAGCCTCGTCCTTGTAGGGCGGGGATGAATGCAAGGGTTGAAACTGAGAACCAAGTATGATATAATTAAATCAAATTTTGGAATTAAGAAGGTTGGTTTAGAATGAATACCTACAAATCCACACGACATGCTAAATTCCTAATCAACTACCACTTTGTTTGGATACCAAAGTACAGTATTCTCCAAGCGAACTTATTAATGTTATAAAGGGCGCTACTGGCAGGAAGATAGGACAAAAGTTTCCCCAGTACAAACAAAGAGATTCTGTCTGGACAAGAGCGTACTTTGTGGCAACTGCAGGTAATGTATCTGCCGAAACCATCAAGAAGTATATAGAGAGCCAATGGAAGAAGGTAGAAAAGGATGGATAAGACATATATTTTGTCAGTTCCAGAAGAATATCAAGGTTTAGCGAGAGAAATTTCAATGGTATCTGGTAAAATCTACTCTAAAGCAGTAAATTTTTTTAAAAGGATACAAACAAAAGGGATAAATGTTTCGAGAAAGACATTTGACCAGTATATGGAATGGTGGCTGCATCAAAAGAGTTTTAAACTTCACAGTCAAAGCAAACAGGCAGCATACCAGCAGTTTTGGACTGCATATCAGGCATACCTGAAAAGATTACAAAAGGCAAAGGAGAAAGGCCAAGATACATCCAAGATAAGACCACCATTCAGGAACAAGAAGTATAATAAAGTGGTTTTTAAGAAAAGCGCAATTCATTTTAAAGATGGAGACTTGATTTTGTCAAATGGGAAGGAACAAGCACCAATGGTTATAAAAGGGTGTTGTTTAAAAGGTGCTCCCAAGTATGCAGAGCTGATTTTCCATCAAGACAAGAAGAAATATTATCTTCACATTGTGGTTGAAGTAGAAGAAGGAAAAATTGAGAATACCGCAGGAGTCATGGCAATAGATCTTGGAGTAATACATCCGATGGTTTGTTTTGATGGCAGAGAAGTTTTAATCTATAATGGTGGTATTCTGAACTCAAAGATAAGATACCGCAATAAAAAACTTTCAGAATTTCAGCAAAAACTATCTAAGTGTCAGAAAGATTCAAGAAAATTCAAAGAGCTTTTGAGAGCAAAGAGGGAAGTATTGAGAAGAGTTAACAATCAAATTAGAGATGTGTTGGAAAAATACACATCTTATTTGGTGGGGTATTGTATTAAAAATGGTATAGGGACAATTGTATTAGGTGATTTGAAGGGTATAAGGAATGGGGCAAGACATGGGAAAGTACCAAATCAAAAAATCCATCAATGGATGTTTAGAAGAGTAGCAAGAAGGATAGAAGAGAAAGCCGAGTTTGTGGGGATAGAAGTCAAATTTATAAAAGAAAATGGGACATCACAGAGTTGTCCTGTGTGTGGTAGCAAAAACAAGCCAGAAAACAGGAACTATGAATGCAAAAGCTGTGGTTTTAGATATCACAGGGATGGAGTGGGAGCGATAAACATATACAGAAAGTATACAGGCTCTTTAAGCCTGGTAGTAGGGCTATTGGCTTGCCCCACAGGTGTGAGGTACACACCACACCTGTGTTGCCCTATTGAGTGGAATATCCACTCAGTAGGGAAGACGGCCTGAAATTCGGAGCTGTCAAGAATCCTCGCCCCTTCCAGGGCGGGGAGAAGTCAACAGAGGAATTTATTCCGTACCTTGCAGAAGCAGGACTGAAACTTAGAGAAGATGCACCTGAAGAAATAAAAAAGAAATTTGAAGAGTGGCTAAAAGAATTAAAAAAACGTGAAGAAGAAACTATAAAAGTCAAAGGTGAGTGAAGATATATGCGGAAAATACCGGGTGATACTCTTCCAAAGGGAATGAAAATTCCTGCACAGGAACTCGAGAATGAGGTAAAACAAGAAGTAGAGTTTATCACACTGAAAGATGCGAATTATGTTGCTGATATACGTGAAGCAATAGAAAACTTGCCTTATGACGTAGAAATAGAAGAACTAGTTGTTAAAGAAGCAAGAAATGAGTTTCCAATTGTACAAATGCTTTTAACCATACACTCTAAATAAGAGATTAACCGCTGTTTTGATAATCAGCGGTTTTTTTATTACTTGAAAGGAGGTGAAATAATGGCATTAAAGATAGCTGCAACAAAAAGCAGAGTAAGTGAAAAGGCGTGGGGAGATGTTAACAAATCAACTATTTGGAAAAGGCTTAAAGAAGCATTACAAAACAATGAAGCAGGAGCAAAGGAAGCGGTCAGGGAAATGTACGCAGTAGTGAAAGCGGCTGTAAACGCAGATTTGACACAGGCGGACTGTTGGGGTCCACATCACGAAATTATAGATGACACGCTGGTCTTGAACAGAAACGGCCTGTCTGCAGCGGCGCAGGCTTTAGCAGGAGCAAGAGCAGAGCCGGACCTAACCCCAGAACAAAAGAAAAGTGCAGCGAAACACTTAGTTAGACACTACAGAGAATTAGACCTTGTGGCACCAGAAAGCATAAGGGCCTTGGCGGGAGAAAAACCTCTACCAAAGGGAGAAACAGTGAGACTCGAGGTAACAGTTACTGGTGAAATGAGTGTAGAAGAAATACCAGTCAGCACAGCGATCGATATCCAAGCACTAAAAGAGGGAGACAACGAACCTCTTGAAGTAGTAGTGGAAATTCCAGCAGGGAAAAGTAAGAGAGGATGGCTATATACACCACAGGCCCTAAAAAGAATAGCTGACGTAGTCATGGAACAAGGATTACCCGGTTTTTTAGGCCATCAGAAGCCAGAAGACATCGACCATGAATTCCCACAGCCAGTAACACATTGGGTAGGAGCAAAAATGATAGGAGAAAAAGCCTATATTAGAGGAGTAGTGGACCCATCAGCAAAAGACTTAAAAAGATGGATTAAATCCAAAGCCGTAAAAACTGTTAGCATTTACGGTATTCCAACATTAGAGCAAGTAGGAGGAGAAACAGAGGTGGTAGACTTCCAACCACTTTCTATCGATTGGACACCGCTTGGTAGAGCAGGCATGGATACCAGGGTTGTGGCTGTAGGAGAGATGGATACCATTATCGCAAAAGGAGGTACTGAAATGCGTGTTGAAGAGGCATTAGAAGTCATCAGACAGGCCATCATTGATGGCAATCTCTCCACAAAGAAGATAGTAGGAGAAATAGGAGTAGATAGAACTGAAATATTAGAGGCAGTAGGAATTACAGACTATGATAGTACAAAGAAGATAGTAGGAGAGATAACACAGCTACTCAATGTAGAAAATGACAAAATCATCGAGGAGGTAAAGAAACTTAAAGAAGCAGCTGACAATTACGCAAAGTTAGAGCATGAGCAAAGAGTAAACAAAGTAATAGGGGAAATGGTCAAAGAAGGAGAAGAAGCAAAGAAGGTAGTTAAGAGATTCCTTGACGGCAAAATCAAAGTAGGAGCAACAGATGAAGAAATCAAAAAAGCAGTTGGCGAATTAGTCGAACAGGATGAAGTGGTGAAACAAATTTTAAATGCATTTTACAACCAGCCGTATTTACAGACAAAGCTGGATGATAAGGGCAGAGTGCCCGGCCTTGTAGTAAAAAGAGTCAAAATCTAAAGGAGGTATAGAAGATGGCAAGACAGGTAAGTAAAGGCAGAAGTGTAAAGTTAACAGTACCAGCCGGATTTGGACCAGTAGAAGCAAACAAATTCTATGAGATTTTAGGCTTCTTTGGTATGGCTGTAGACAATGCTCAAGAAAGCGAGCAGGTAGTTTTATTGACAGAACAGGCTGAATATGAGACTAGTCAGACAGATGAAGCAATAAACTACAATGTGGGAGACAAACTTTATTTTGACCCAGCAAACAAGGTATTCACAACTGCAGCAGACGATGGAGCAGGGAACGCTTTCAGATTGGTAGGTAGAGTAACACAAGGAAAAGACACAAATGGCGTTATCTGGTTTATATTAGGACCACAAGTTTAAGAGGAGGGATAAATAATGCAATACAAAGTTTATAGCTTAGAGACACTCAGAGAAGAAAGAAGAAAACAAACGATAGAGAAAAAAATTCCTTACATCAGACCAGATGGGAAAGAGGACTTTGTTACAAAGAAAATTGTCAATGGAGAGATGGAAGTTCTCGACTTTGACAGGCCGGTAGGAGAAATGATAACCACCGCAAGTGGACTTACAGCAGTAGTACAAAAGACAGTTATAGATTTAGAACTTGGCAGGGAACAAGTGCCATTACTCTACAAACCCATCTACAGAGTAAGAGAAGATAAGAACTTCACAAGGCATGTAGACATTAGACCATTCATAAACGCAAGAGTTGTATTTTTAGAGCATATGGAACTCGAAGAAGTAAAGATGGGAGACATGTACGTAGGCCCTGCTTCTACAGTACCAATCGTAACATACACAGCAGGCTTTGAATGGACAGAAGATGTTGTAATGTATGGCGAAAACTGGGCTATGTCCGAATTGAGCAGGGCAATGGGGGAAGCATACAATGCTTTACTTAACCACATACATCTTTACCCGATTATTTCCTATAATTACCCTGCAAAGAACAAAACAGCTGCATCAACAGAAGGAGCAACCTACATTGAAAAATTAAGAAGCACAATCAGACAGGGATTAATCGATGCAGCAAGCGACAAGAACAAAGAGACGGGGGCAGTGAGAAGGCCGACTATTTTATTAGCACATCCGTCCAGACAATGGGACATAGAAGATGCATTACAGAGGATGCAAGTAGGAGGCACAATCTATAATCCTATCACACAAATAAGCTCTCTCATATTCTACGATGGCTACTCTGTACAAGTAGGAGACAAAGTTTACGAATACCCGGGAGTAGACCCGAACAAAGCATATCTCATAGACCCGCAAAAATACTTTGTAGAACTCATCAAACACGACTTAATAATAGACGCAGCAGGAGCAGACCTCAAGAGGCTTATAGAAGGTGCAATAGTAGGTAGAGCAAGAAGGGGAGTAGTGGCAGCACCAGAGAACGCAGTCCAAGAAATTACCTTACCATAAAGCGAGTGATTTAAAATGAGATGTATAGACTGTAAATGGTATCCGTGGGTTCCGGAAGCGGATCCGTCCATGCTTCCGGCCCACCGGTGCCATCCTTCTTTACCTTTTAAGCGGTGGACGTCGCATTCTGCCGAACAGGAGCGGCATTGTGTGTTTTTTGAGCCGGTCC
>Ga0247720_100379_pt1 | contig 17369 bp, 15 predicted proteins | sample MSEWel2015_12_15_FD_189078 | JGI IMG/M metagenome (GOLD analysis project Ga0247720, IMG submission 189078) | Subsurface sediment microbial communities from gas well in West Virginia, United States - MSEEL Well Study Marcellus 3H_2015_12_15 | ecosystem: Environmental > Terrestrial > Deep...
AGTAGAAAAACTTGGAGTAAAAAACATTCAAGAGGCGGTTATAAGAGCAGTTAAGTTAGGATTGGTAGATGTTGATTAAAGATTTGGGGCTATACTTTAGTATAGTTTTTTGCTTATTTATGTAAACCTTAACTGGAAATGTAATAAAGACTATACTAAAATATAGTAGACATGCTATTAGTTTCATTGTATAATGAAAATAAAAAAATAAGTGCAGAAATGTTATGATTATACAAAGTTAATTAAAATAATCAGAATTAAAAAACAAAGTGTATGTATGATATAAAATATATAATAATCAAAACTGACAATTAAACACAAAGAAAATAGTCAGGGATAAGAAAAGACAAAAGAGTAGCTAAAAAATCATAAATATCCTCTGAAAGTCAAATATTGAAAAGTGGCCAAACTAAATTTAGTGAAAATTAAGTCAATTGCATCAGATTAATAAAAAACTTAAACTTACAAAATTTACTTAGCTTAACAACTACAATAGCAACATAAAGAGATTCCGGTATTAAAAACAAGTCTAAATTCTTAAACATAGAAAAATAAAAGTCAATCTTACACTGGGAAATAGAAAGTCAGGTATATTCAAATTATAAGAACAAATTACCAAGCCAAAAACTTTTTCAAAAATAAAGGATATTCGAAGGCACCAAGCTCTGCATAATAATTAAACCAAGAGTATATTGGAAAGTGAAGGATTAATAGGCTGACAAATAGATTCAGTTAAATTAACAAGATTATTGAAGAAATTCTCCAAATCTTTGAGGAAAATGGATTTAAATCTAGGGAATTGGAAGGATGAGGGACTCTTTTAAAGCCATAAAGTTCTCTTAATTCTTTAAAGAGTTTAAAGACATAAGCACGGAGCTGAAAAGTAGAAATAGAAAGGATTTTTTGAATAAACCAAGCAGTAAGCATAGATTCAAGATAAAAATCTCTATGACGTCAAATTGAGAATAATAATGGTTATATTTATCTTCTTCAGAAAAAGGTTTAAACATTATCGTAAATATCGGCAAAAAATAGTGTTTATTTAGCTTCAGTTTTCATAGGAGTTCCTCCCTTTTGGGGATTTGTCTCTTTCTATAAATTCAAAAAAGTGGAGGAATTCCTTTGAAAATATACAGCAGAATCTTTCAATACATAAGGATTTTAGGATTCTGCAAAGACCAAATATTTAACAAAGAAGGAGGTGTAAGCGATGACCCAAAAACAGGAGAAGCAATCTAATGAATTAAAAAAAGTTAAAGTTATTAGAACTGGACACAAGATCGAAAATGCTGATTTGATTTATTCATGTTGCAGAAAAACACAGCGTTTAACTATTGATTAAAATTCATTGAATAGCATAGCATAATAAGTACTGTAGACAATACTTATTATGCTATGCTTGTAAATATAAAGAAATATTGATTTCAACAGGGATTTTCAAAACGAAATAAGAATAGCGGCACAAAAAATATATAAAAATATATTGATTAAAGAAATATCTCCAAATTTTAACTGTACTATACTATATCACATTAATAAAACGAAATATATGTAAAGGGAAAATAAGAAAAATAAGAAAGTAATCATATTTTTTATTAATTACTTATTTCCAATTTATTGTTTATACTAATGGGAGAGGAGAAAAATGAGAATAGATGTACCTGCCATAAATAATGAAGGTATTGTTGATTGTTTTTCGGTGCAATGTATGAGGTTTGAGAATGGCAACGGTAACTGCTTGGTTACAGGAGTTGTAGGTAATGCAATTGCGGAAATGGTACAAGTTGCACTTTCAGTAATAAAAGGCAACTATATTTTGTTAAAAATAGATAAAAAAATAATTAATGAATTCGATTTTCATGTACATTTTACTAATGGGAGTATTTATAAAGATGGAACTTCTGCAGGGTTAGGAATTTTTATGTCTGTTATGTATAGTTGTTTGGATGAGAACATGCGTAAATATGTAGAAGGTAAAAATATTTTAGCAACTGGTGAAATAGATTTATACGGAAATGTTTTAGAAGTTGGTGGGATGAAAGAGAAATTTAGTATTTTTAAAGAAAGACAGTATGATTATTTTTTAGTGCCTAAATTGACAGATTTAGTAATAGATGATGATAGAATAATTAAAGTTGAAAACGTACTAGATTTTATACAAATTTTGAAAAAGTTAAAATAAGTTTACATTATAATTTAAAGAGCATAATAGCAGATAAAAAAAGAATTAAAGGCAGAGATCCAGTGAATAAAATGATAATAGAAATACCTGGTATATTCTTTAATGATATCCACCTTATTATGATAGAAAAATTAAAAAAGCTAAATAATGAGAGAAAATAGAAGATAACATAGGAGGAGAAAATTAAATATGAAATTTTCGGTTTTTAATTATGAGAAGACTTTAGATAATAACGTTATAATTTTTAATACATTAACGAGATCAATTATCTCTATAGAAAGAGGAGAATACTACCAGCTTAAAGAAAATATAAAAAAAATAAATTATCATACTGCCAAAAAAAAATATAAAGATTTATGTGAATTAGGGTTTATAGTGGATGATGATATAGATGAATTTTTATTGTATAAGTATTGGTTAAATAAGCAAAAATGGCAAAATGAATATTTTATTGTAACATTTTTAACGACATACAATTGTAATTTTAAATGTCCATATTGTTATGAAGGTTTTAAAAAAGAAAAAAATTATAAAAACATGGAACTAGACAAAATGCTGCAATTTTTAGAGAATGTTATTATTAAAAGTAGGTGTCGTGTTATAGATTTTAACTTTTTTGGCGGGGAACCATTGCTAGAAATGAAGACAATAGAAAAAGTTTGTATGTTTTTATGTTACATAGAAAATAATTTTGAAATTAGAAGTCTGGTTAACATAGTGACTAATGGATATTTAATTGATGAAAAAATGATTGAAAACTTCAAAAAATTGAATATTAACAGTTTTCAGATAACTATTGATGGAATTGAAAGATGCCATGACGAAAGAAGATTTTTACATGATGGCTCTGGAACGTTTAAAAAGATATATAATAATCTTTTGATGTTAATAGATAATGGGTTTGAGATTGTAATCAATATGAATTTTGATAAATATAATTACAGAAGTATAATTAAATTTTTAGATATATTTCCTGAAAAATACAGAAACAAAGTTTATATAAAGTTTAATTCTTTGATAAGGACTGAAAATAATATTTCGAGAGTGCATAAACTAAAACCTGATGAATTAGCTATAATATATAAAACTTTATTAAAGAGTTTGAAAATATATGGTTATAACAAAGAGAATGCTGAATTTATAGGATATGGACCTTGTTTAGCTAATAGAAAGAATTCGATTATAATAGAACCCAACGGGAATATAAGTAAGTGTATATACGGAATCGGTAGTGATAAATTTATTATAGGAAACATTAAGGATGATACAGACATGATTCTATTAAAGTTGTATAGTTATGATGAAGATGAAATAGAATATGAAGAAAGATGTAAGACGTGTACATTTTTACCTTTTTGTATGGGGGGGTGTAAAAGAGAAAAAATAGAGAACAAATATGATATTAATAAAGTTCTCTGCAAAAAAGAAGAAATCCAAAATGGAATAGTTGAAGGTATAATTCAACTCTGTACATAAAATAATCAAGAATAGGAGGTAAAAAATCTTGTTAAGCAAATATGTAATTAAAATACCTGTAGATGATAAAGAAACTCTTTTGTATAATTCAATTACTAATTCTTTAATATCTTTCCCTACTTCTAAAGAAGATGTAGAAATATTTATTAAAAAATTGAACCAAGAAGAATTACAATATTTAAGGAAAGAATTATATTTACAATTTAGAGAAATAGATGAAGAAAAACTTGTTAAAATGGTTATGAATAAAATTAAGTATTCGAGTCGTTCAGTTTCTTTCATAATTCATTTAAATTACAACTGTAATTTAAGATGTGTTTATTGTTATCAAAGGGAAATAAAAAGTAAAAAGGTTATGACTGAGGAAACAGAAAAAGATGTAATTAAATTTATTAAAGAAATTGTTAAAAAGACAAGTCCAGAGCAAATTGAACTATGTTTTATTGGAGGAGAACCTTTGTTACATAAGAGAAAAATTAAAAATATTATTAATGGAATATCGAATGAAGGAAAATCTCTCAAAATTATCAAATCGATTATTACGAATGGGACTTTACTTAACAAAAAAACAGTTAATGAACTCATAAATATGAAAATAGATTTGCTACAAGTAACATTAGATGGACCACAAAAAATCCATGATCAGTTGAGAATTGGAATGGACAACAGTGGAAGTTACAATAAGATAATAAATAATCTAGAAGCTATTTCTGAGTTTAATGAATCAATCAATATTGTAATAAACTGCAACATTAATTTGTTGAATATAAATCATATTGAAGAATTGTTTATAGAATTAAGGAAAAAAAGAATAAATTATCCCGTGTTTTTTAGTATAGTATTTGAGTCTAGAAAGAATTCTTTTAAATATGCTTATAAAAACGACATAAATAAAGCTTGGTTAAATGCACATAAAATAGGTTTAAAGTATGGAAATAATTATGTGCCTTTCTACAGAAATAGTTATTTTACATGTAGTTTTTTTAGGGACAACGTATTTATAATTAGTCCGGATGGATATCTCTATAAGTGTATATCTGGAATTGGTAATACACAATACTTAATTTCACATATATCTGAATATGGAAGCCATTATTATTATTCCAGAGTTAGTCAATTTATAGAAAAAGAAAATATGAATTCTGAATGTACTGATTGTGATTATAAAATTATTTGCGGAGGATGGTGTGTATATAAAAAGAATGTTTACGGTAATATATGTCCTAAACAAGAATTGGATGAAAATGATATTCCATTAATTGTAGAGAACTATAAAAATAATGCCAAGGGAAATAAATAAATGGTAGTTGAGAGTTTTCAAGGAAGTTAGACTCAAATATAACAACATACCAAATTCTACCTGTAGTAGCTTAAAATCAATATCTGCTTGTTAAAGTAATTAAATTCTGTGATATTACTTTTTGGTTTTGTCATAATATTATTTATTATTAAAGTAATATTACTGTTATTTTTGCTATACTTATGTTAAAGCTCCAAACAGAATGGAGGAAAAAAGATTAGTATGATATTAGAAATAAAAGAGCTATCCAAAACATATAAGACAAATAGAAAAAAGCAATTGGTTTTAGATTCAGTAAGTTTTCATGTTGATAAAGGAGAAATTTTCAGCATATTAGGAGAAAATGGCGCAGGTAAAACTACATTGATAAAATTGATGGTTAATTTATTAACTCCTTCAAAAGGGAAAATTTTATATAAAAATATGGAAATTACAACTATAGGAAAGGATTACTACACTGAAATCGGAGTTGTGTTAGAAGGTAATAGAAATATTTATTGGTATTTGTCGGCTTATGAAAATATACTTTATTTCGGAAGATTGATGGGGTTAAAAGAAAAAGAAATTAGAGAAAGAGGAGAGGAATTATTAAAATTTTTTGGCCTATATGAGGATAAAGATAAAAAAGTAGGGAATTTTTCAAGAGGGATGCAGCAAAAATTATCAATTATAATCTCATTACTCCATGAACCAAAGATATTGTTTTTAGATGAGCCAACTTTAGGGCTTGATGTGGTGTCTAAAATGGACATGATTGAAAAAATAAAACATTTGTCAAAGGAGGATGGTGTAACAGTTATTATTACGTCACATCAAATGGATGTCGTTGAAAAAGTAGCTGATAGAGTGATGATATTAGGTGAAGGGGAAATACAATTTTTGGATACAGTAGATAAGTTGATAAATAAATATTCAGGCAATAAATATTTAATAAGAGTGGAAAGAAATTTAGATGATGCAGAAATAAAAAAGTATTTTGATACAGTTAATGTGGTGCGTAGGGAAAATGATATTACTGAAATAGAAGTTTATATTGATAGTAATAGGCTTATAAATAGCTTTTTAGGTGATATGGTAAAAAGAAATATTTATGTTACTCATATTTCTAAAAGCCAAGATAGCCTTGAAGATATAATGTACAAATTTTTGAAGTTAGGAAGTGACAGCTTTGAAGATGTTTAATATTATAAAAGCAGAACTATCTAAGTATATGATCGAAGTAAAAACTTATTACCCCGATCATATAGTAAATATTATTGTAACTTATATATTTTTTGCAGGATTCTTTTTGGAATTTAGAAATTATGCTGCTGTAAAAGACAGTTATTACATTGGCTTTTTATATTGGTTTCTCGCGGCTAACATAATAAGTGAGGTATCTGTATCGATATCCTTTGAAAAACAAGTAGGTACATTAGAACAGTTGCTTCTAAAGCCTGTATCTTTAGAAGTAATATGTTTAATAAAAACACTAGCATGGCTTGCAATTACTTTTATCAAAGTTATGGTATTATTTATAGTTATCAAATTAACCTTACCCATAAATATAGTTTTTAATATAAAAATAATACCCATTTTAATAATTACGTTAATAGGACTATTGGGCTTTAGTTTATTATTAGGAGGACTGACTTTAAGATTTACTAAAACGGCTTCTTTTGAGACTATTTTATCTTACATTTTATTATTTTTTACGGGGACGATAATTGATATTAATTCTATGCCAATCTTATTTCAAATTATTAGCAAAAGTTTGCCTTTAACACAGGGCATATTAATTTCACAGAGTTTAATTGACAAGCAGCCTGTATTTTTCAGTCAGATGTTTTTGTTATGCATAAATAGCTTTTTATATTTTATCATTGGTATATCCTTTTTTAGATATATTTACAATAAAAGTAAAGTTGAAGGGATATGGAATGAGTATTGAGAATTAGATATGATAAGATTTTGTGGGAATATATATGCAGTGCAATTAGTAAGCCATTGAATAAAATTAGCACAGCTATCGACTGTACTATTGAGATAATCTTTGAGAGGCAAGGGTACTCTGTTACCAAAGGTAGCATGAGGTGAGGTTGGCAAATGTCAATATAAAGGATAACAGAAGGAGGGAGGTGATATGATCGAGTATTTGATTGACCACTAAATTCTAGGAATTCTAAAGATATTGTAAAACCAGATTCTGTACAAGTAGATCCAGGGCCAGTAATGGGATGTTCAATTTATTATTGCCCTTTGGACTGGATGTGTGGTGGCATAGGTAAAATGTGCGATCCTTATTGTGCATCGTACTGTTATTACAGCTGGTAAATTTTAAAAAATAGAAATTACGATAAAGTGTTATTGCGGTATAGATACCGCATATTTTTTACAAGAATGGGTGGTTAGAGTGATAAATAGATTAACTAAATTAATCTTAATATTTCTTATATTTAATACAGGCTTTGTATATGGAACACGATTTATAATTGGAAATATACTGCGAATTATCTTTAAAATTTTTGATATTCACAATCCACCTATTATAGGAATGATCAGTACTTTAACATATAATTATACATCACAATTTTTGTTGTTATTTATAACGCTATATTTGCTGAAAAAATTTGATTATATGAAATATGTCAAAATTTCTTTAAAAGCGTTTTTGAAATTGATAGTTTTTACGATATTACTGGTAGGAATTACAAAGTGTTTGTTGGATATATTTCATATATACAATTTTACTATTTGGACCGGCATAAAGGAGAAGTCGTTATATTGGGTTAGTTGGGTAGATTATGTAGGAGCAATATTATTTATTTTTTTATTTGTGTTTGTTGCCCTAACGGAAGAATACTTATTTAGAGTTATTATTTATCATAAAGTATCAGAAATAATTAGTCTGAAGAATAAAGTTTTACATGCAATAATTGCTGTTTTATTGACAAATATATTATTTGCGATAGGACATTGGCCTTCTCATGGTTACAAATTATTACCGTATTTATATTTAACTTTATGGGGAATATATTTCAGTTATTTGTATTTGCGGACAAAAAACATATATACAGCCTGTGTAATGCACTTCATATTAAATGCTGGAATTATAGTAACATGGCCTCTTAAGAATTTGCCACTTATTTTAAATGCGGGTGAGATTTTTTATATTATTGTCTCTATATTTTTAATAGAAGCATATAAAATTTTTAAACATTTCAATAGAAACAACAAAACTCTAGATAAATTATCAGAGAGAAATATTGAAACAGGTGAAAACCAAACCTTTTATGAAGTTAATAAAAATGAGTTTTGGAAAAGGATGTTTTAAGGGAAAAGTAAGTTTCTAAAGCAATATCAATTTTAATCCGCTATTGATAACAAATTTGGAGGTATATGATTATAAGTAATGATTGAGGGCATAAAAATGTTTTTGAATTTGTTGATTTACCTTCTCAACAGAATTTTTTTATTTTGATAATACTATTTAATTTATTTGGCTTCTGATATAACAACTGTAAAATTGTTAAGCGATTTGGGAGTTACTTCAGTTAAATTTGCACGCTTGAAACCTTGGGATTGGGGCAACAATTGTCAAACATTGTACCAAATAAGGAGGAAATAAAGAAAATTAATGAAAAAATTTGGGATATAATAGGGAAATATAAAGGCATTAAAATAATGGGAGATGTACCCAAGTCTATTGAAGACCAAAAGGTTCCAGGTTGCAATATAAACGTCGGTTTTGAAATTCAACCTGATGGGAATGTGCTTCCATGCCGTATTTTCGAGCAAAGAGTAGATGATAAAATAATTCTAGGCAACATAAAATCACAAGATATTTTTGAAATATGGAATAGTGAGAAAGCAAAAAGGATAAGAAGTTATTCCAAAAGATTAAGCAAAAAATTTCTGTGTACCAAATGTGAATTTGCTCGCTTCTGTTCTACGAATTATTGTATTGCTGAAAACTTCCTAACATTTGGTAAATTTATTCCTTCAGAGGAGGATTTAAATAAATGCAAAATTTAAAAAGGAATGAACGATTTTTCTTGACGGTAACATTGTTTTCAAGTTTTTTTACATCTTTAATGGCACCATTTTGGGTAATATATTTTAATAAAATTAATTTAGATTTTTCACAAATTTCACTCCTCATAATAATAAACCACATAGCGGTCATATTATTCGAAATACCTACGGGTGTTTTTGCTGATACATATAGTCGTAAATTTTCTGTTCTTTTATCTTTATTGATTGGCAGTTTAACTTCTATTGGGATATATTTCAACACCTCTTTTACAGTTTTATTATTTTTATATTTCTTATCAGGAGTTGGAGCAACTCTTAATTCTGGAGCCTTTGAATCTTGGTTTGCTGATTCATTTCTTTTCGGTCAAAAAGAAATAGACCTGACAAAATACTGGGGACGTCTTACAAGTTTTAACTATTTAGGTAGTACGATAGGATTTTTAGGAGGCAGCGTTTTAGTACGTTATAATATCTTTAGAGAAATCTGGCTAATAGAAGGTATAGGGATTTTTTTGGTTTTTATTTACGTATTTTTAGCGGGCAAAGAAGCTAAATTACAGAAAAAAACGGACGAATACAGTTACAGAGAGTATTTTAATAAAATTGCTAAAGGAACTGTGTATCTATTTAAACACGGGATTTTATTATTTATTACAATTGGAGCTTTTTTCTTTTTCTTTTCATCGGGAATCATGTCAATGTTGTGGCAGCCCTATTTCGAAAGGGCAGGCATACCTGTAGAATTGTTTGGTATTATTTTAGCATTAACGATGGTACTTAGTATTTTTGTGCCCCGTTATGCTGACAGGATAGCTGAAAGATTTAAAGGGGCAGCTCGCACACTAATGATTGTCAGTATTACATCTGCATTGTTTATATTTATGATGTATGCGATTCCCAAGTATTCGTTTATACCTTATATTATTTATACAGCAGTATATTCTGCACACACTCCGATTTTTATATCTTATTTTAATAAGTTAATACCTTCTTCAGAGCGTGCAACGATTATTTCAATATATAGTTTGTTTATTAGTGTTTCTACAATTCTATGTACTTACTCCTTTGGAGTCTTAAGCGACAAAAAGGGTCTTTATGCTGCACTTTTCTTATCATTAATTACAGCTTTAATTTCCAGTATACCTTTTAAAAGGGCAATAGGATTAGAAAAAGAGCTGTGCCTTTGAGTACTTTAGACAATAAGGGAAGAACTGGTGGAAGCCTTGAAAAAAGCATGACTATTGGACTGGTTTAAAGAGCTGCCGGAGGGTTTTGTGGCAGTTTGTGGCATGAGTAGTAGATATGCCAGGAAAAATGGATTATTGGGTACATATTAGCTTTCTTTGGACTGGAGGAATCGCCGTTGTGAGCACGAGTTAATTAATACCTATCTCTAAGGAACAACCTATTTAACAACACACCACTGATAAATCCTCCTATGTGTGCCCACCAGGCTATTCCACCAACCGTTGTACTACCAATGACAGAATAGACCATGCCGGAATAGAGCTGTGTCAGGAACCATAGGAAGAGGTAGACCACGGCGGGTATAGGAAGGAAGACTGGAACCAGGAAAAAGCTTGGTACCAGCGTAATTATCCTTGCCGACGGGAATAATACGAAATATGCACCCATAACGCCTGCAATAGCTCCAGAAGCCCCTACCACCGGCACTGGTGAGATGGGATTAAAAGCCATGTGAAATACACCTGCGATTACCCCACTAAGGAGGTAGAAAATGAGGAATTTTATATGACCCATCCTATCTTCAACATTATCTCCAAAAAGCCAAAGTATCCACATGTTACTAATTAAATGAAATATATTACCGTGAAGAAACATACTGGTGATAAAAGGGTATAAGTCGCTGCTAGAAAAGGGTACACCGGATATAACCAGTTTTGTAACTTTTGCTGGTATAAGCCCGTATTTGTAAACAAACCCGGCAAAAGTGCTGTATGAAGCACTTGAAAGAGTGAAGAAGATGAGCGAATTTATTATTATGAGCAAGAGCGTAATGAGGGGTGGTCGTCTGCTTGGTATATTATCCCTGATTGGAAACATTTTTAACCCTCCACTTTTTTTATTCTACTTTTGCAGGAAAACCGAGTTCCGTATCAAATCAAAATTATATTAAGATTATAGCACAAGTAATTCTGAAAAAGTAATATTGTCATGATTAAGTAAATTTATTAAGTACCAGGAAAAGGGGAGGTTATTCTCCTCACAGACTGTAGACAAACTTTCGTAAAGGAGATATTTTGCAATCGGTGCGACTTGTGACAAAGCGGCAACAAAACTTAGCAAGACCGAGGGGGGAGGCAGGGCCGTAGCCACGGATGGCGGAGGCGGGCACTAAGACAAGGATGTCGAATGTGCCCGGTACCCTGCCGGAGCCCGAAGGTCGAGCTTAGTTTTGTCGCTTTGGAACATCGGAGTGACGATGCAAAATATCTCCTTTGAATATTTCTTTAACTTTATCAACAAGCTGAGAGGAGGTTATTCTCCTCATTTTTTATTTCTAATTGTAAAATATTAGGTGAAAAATGCATTTTCGTTCCCTTAAATGACACTTTCGTTCCAAATTTCACAAATTTTATTAAAAATATTGTATAATATTAAAGAAGCCGTTTTAAAATTTTAGGGGGTATAAAAAGTAAATTTTTTATACCTACAGGAGGAACTAATTTCTTCATATAAGCGATGTAGTAAAATAGGTATTGACCCTTCAATAACTCTGCCATTAGTGATATTAAATCAAGAAGATTTGCAAAAGAAGTTGAGAGGCCTTTGATGTATTAGGTAAAGTTAAGTGGATAGATGTTGATTTATTTATAAAGAGGGAATAAGGATTTTAAACATAATTTTTGAAAGGCAGAGGAGAAAAATGAGTAGGTATGTAATTGAAGTAGCCAATCTTACAAAAATTTATAAAAGACAGGTGAAAGAGGCGGGCCTTATAGAAAGTGTAAAGAGTATATTTAAGCCTTTATATGAAGAAGTTGAAGCATTAAGAGGAGTTTCTTTTAATGTAGGAGAAGGAGAAATTGTAGGATATATAGGGCCAAATGGGGCAGGCAAAACTACTACTTTAAAAATTCTTGCAGGAGTCCTTTTCCCTACAGAAGGAGAAGTTCGCGTGCTTGATGAAATTCCATACAAAAGGAGTAAAAAATTTTTATCCAAAGTAAGCTTTATTATGGCATCAAGGGGATTCCTTGAAGAGGTAGCATGGGACCTACCTGTTTTGGACGGTTTTTATTTCATAAAAGAAATTTACAATCTTTCGTATAGCGAATATAAAAATAGAGTAAACAAACTTTCTGAAATGATGAAGATAGAAGATATTTTAAAAAGTCCAGTGAGAAACCTTTCCCATGGGCAGAGAAAAAAAGCGGAGATAGTTGCAAATTTGCTATGGGAACCAAAGTTAATTTTATTAGACGAACCAACTTTAGGGCTTGACATATTTTCTCAAAATGAACTTCATAATTTTTTGAAGGAGTATGTAAAGGATTATAAGGCTACTGTAATGCTCACAAGCCATAATATGAAAGACATAGAAAAATGTGCTTCAAGGGTGATAATGATTGATAAAGGTCGGAAATTATATGACGGAGATATTGAAGGGCTTAAGAAAAAAATATTTGGCAGGAAATTTATAAAAATATGTTTTGATGAGGTATTTGATGAAAATATAGAAAAGAAATTACTGAGTGTGGAAGGTGTAGCGGTCATATCAAAGGAAGAAAACTGCCTTACAATTAGTGCAGAAGAAAGCATTTCAAAGGATGTGGCAAAAGAAATTTTAAACAAATACAATATTTCAGATATTGAGATTATGGAGCCAACATTAGAAGAAGTGGTTTATAGATTCTACAGTGAGGGGAAGGAAAATGATTAGGCTATATTTAGAAAGTGCAAAATGTGAAGTCAAGAGAATGCTTCAGTACAAAGCAAATTCTTTATTTTACTTAACAGTGGTGCTTATTCCGCCGTTAGCCCTTTTCTTCCTCTGGAAGACAATACTTTCCCATGGAGGAAGCATTGGAGGATATAACCTTTCAGATATGGTTACATATTTTATTGTGACACAATTTTTTGTAATGAATACTCCTTATTCTGCGTGGATTGAGATAGGGGAAAGTATAAAAGATGGAAGTTTAAGCCTTTGGCTTGTAAGGCCCGTGAACCATTATCTTCTCTATCTTTTTAGGCTTATTGGTTCATGGATAATACAGTGGATTTTTGGAATAGCAGGAGTTATAGTGGTATCAATTATACTAAAAGATTATGTTGTAATTCCAAAGGAAGCCAGTACATATTTTTTAAGTATTTTATTTTGGATGGGTGGAATAGTAATAGGATTTAGTTATGGTTATATACTTAACCTTTTGAGCTTTTGGTTTGAGAGAAGTACATACATTATATATTTTTCTGAAGGGATTGTTGCACTTTTATCTGGTATGCTGATTCCGCTGGATTTGCTGCCAGCTAAAAGCCTATGGCTTTTTTTGCCCTTTAAGTTTTGCGGCTATGTACCAGCACAAATATTTTTAGGGAAAATGGCGGGATTAGATATTGCTTTTGAGTTTGTTTCAATGACAATTTGGATATTTGTTTTAGTGTCATTAAGCCATTTAGTCTTTAAAATAGGGAGTAGGAAATTTACTGCGTCGGGAGGATAATAAAATGAGGTTTATAAAGACCCTTTTTAAATTGAGGCTAAAAATGGATTTGGCTTTTAGGGTTGATGTATTCTTCAACTTTTTTACCCAACTGGTTTATTTAATTGGCATCCTTTTACTTTTTAGAGTGATATATTTAAATGTCAATTCAATAGGAGGCTTTAATATAGGGGATGTGTATGTCTTACTTGGGACCTATTTTATCCTTATTGAGGCCTATAACATGACCTTTAGAGGAGGCATATTGAGTTTACCTGAAACTGTAAAGGGAGGGAATCTGGAGATTTACCTATTAAAGCCTGTAAATACAATTGCATTTATATTACTTAAAAGTGTGAATATTGGGAGAGTATGGAGGGCACTGCCTGGATTTATACTTTTAATTTATGGACTTAAGATAAATGACATTCATACAGGCATGAACCTAGTTTATTATATAATTTCACTTATTTTATCTTTAATCATATATACTGTTTCAAACTTTTGTATAAGTCTTCTTTCCTTTTGGTTTTATGAGGTAAACAACATGTTTTATATATATGATGATTTGGTGGAATTTGCTAAATATCCTGATGTAATATATTCAGGCATCATAAGGAAGATATTTATGACAATTATACCTGTTATAATATTTTCCTCTTTTCCTGCAAGAATATTAATTGGACTTTCAAGCTTTCAAGAAATATTTACGTATCAGGCAATTTTATTACTTGTATTTTCAGGAATATCACTTATACTATGGCGAAGAGGTCTTGTAAAATATCAGGGAAGGGGATAGAGTCTTAAAAGTTTCCTTGTTGTTTTATGTTTTTATCGAAAGAGGAGTTTTCTATGGTAAGGAATATATTTAAAGAGGGAAAATTTAAAATTCTTCCATATCTTAATAAGTATAAATACGGTTATGCCTTTCTGATATTTGCAAGATTAATTTACACTGCAATTGTGATATATATTCCTACATACATTGGAATGTACATAGATTTAATAACAAAGGTTGAAAGCAGCGTGAATTTGACTATCAGAGAATTTTTATTGAAATTTACCTTATTGATAATTTTAGAATTTGTAAGCATGTACATAGCTTACTATCTAAACGTAAAAATTTCAAATTATATGCTAATAGATATTGAATCTGACGTTATGTATGAGGTCAAAAGGCTACCTTATGAAAAAATATCAAGCATTAACGGACAGTATCTGGCACAGAGGATTAATAATGATTCTGTTACTATATCAGACTGTGTTGTAGAGAAATTCCCTTATGCAGCAATAGAGATATTAAAAATAATAGCGCTGATTCCAATATTGTTTAGCATAAATACACTGCTGGGATTTTTATCTCTGCTAATTGTGTCAATGTATGTGCTGTTTTACAAACTTTCTCAAGCTCGTTATTATTCTTTGAATAAAGATATGTTGGAAAAACAAGCACAATTTTTTTCGAGGATAGGAAGACAATTGTTTAATATACTGGTAATAAAGATTAACTCATGGTATGAGGAAATTGACAGTGAATTTTTAAAAGCAAGCATGCCATTTGTAAAGTCTTCTATTAAATTTTTAAGGTATGACTTTTGGATATCCAACCTTTCAAATTTAATGACTCGCCTGTTTTTTGCTATTGTAATAATTGTACTGGGTATATCCTTGGGGAAATGTACAACTACCATTGGCAATTTAACTACTGCTATTATCTATGTACAAATTTTAATACCAGGAGTCGCAAGTATTATTGAAAGTGGAAAATCTTATCAGAAATATAAAGTTGCAAAAGACAGAATAAATGAACTTATCAGTATGGAAAAAGAGCACAATGGCAGTAAAATTATTGATGATATAAATGTAATAGAATGTAAGAATTTAACAGTTTCGATAGGTGAGAAGGAGATTTTTAATAATGTTTCTTGTCGTTTTGAAAGAGGTAATATTTATCTGATAGTGGGTGAAAATGGTATAGGTAAATCTACATTTGTGCACACACTACTTGGAATATATAAATCTAAAAATGGGAAAATTTTATATGACGGAATTCCTATAGAAGAGCTTAATATGTATTATGTAAGAAAAAAACTTATTTCTTTTACGGAGCAACATCCTTATCTTTTAGAAGATACCATATATAACAATCTGGTTTATGGCAAAAAAGACCTGAATAAAGAAGAATTTATGAATAAAATACGTAAGATTCATTTATTGGATTTTATTGAATCTTTTGACAAAAAATATGATACAGAAATCAATGAAAAATCGTCTAATATATCAGGAGGCGAAAGACAGAGGATAGCAATTTCAAGGTCTTTACTAAAAGAAGCAGATGTAGTTATATTTGATGAGCCGACGAATGCGTTAGATAGTGAAGGTATAGCGATATTTATGAGGATATTGACAGAGATTAAGAGAAATAAGATTGTTATTGTGATTTCCCATGACCCTAGTTTGTCTAAAATAGCGGATAAAATAATTAAGTTTCCTATTAATCAAGGAACTTTTTAGAAGGTTAATAATTTTACTTTTGATTAATTTTTAAATTTATGAAAGGCAGAGGAGAAAGATAAGCGGGCATGTAATTGTCACTAACGGCGTATAATTGACCCAGAAATAACAAGAAGGGGAGGTTATTCTCCTCGTTTTTTTATAATTACCAATTGTAAAATATTAGGCGAAAAATGCATTTTCGTTCCCTTAAATGACATTTTCGTTCCAAATTTCACAAATTTTGCTCTAAATATTGTATAATATTAAAAATGGTTCAATCTTTTTGGGGGTATAAAAAATGAATTTTTTATGCCTACAGGGGGAACTAATTTCTTCATATGAGCGATGTAGGGAAATTGGTATTGACCCTTCAATAACTCTGCCATTGGTGATATTAAATCCAGAAGATTTGCAAAAGAAAATACATACAAATAAAGAGCTCATAGAAGCTTTTCATATGAGTGTAGAAGAGGATTGGGCAAAAGGTGAGTATCTATTTTTGCTTAGCGATATTGAAGGATATTTGTTGGATGTAAAATGCAGTACAAAAGAAAAAAAGTGTATAAAAGATTCAGGCTTTGAACCGGGAATATCCCTTAGAGAGGAAAGCTGTGGGACAAATGCGATTTCAATGGCAATGCGATTAAAGAGAGTAGTGTATGTAAGACCTCAGGAGCACTACTGTGACATATTCAAAAAATGGCACTGCATTGCTTCACCTATAATAGTAGAGAATGGGGAAATAGTAGGCTATGTGGATATATCAACTATTGATAAAAAGATTGCGGATGAAGTATCAATGGTAATAAAACTGCTGGCTGAGAAAATAGCAGTTGAATATGAAAAGATATTGAAAGAAAAAGAGATAAATGAGATAAAGATAAAATTAAATGATAGCCAGATAAAAATACTGGCATTAGAGGCAAAGGGGTACAGAGAATTAGACATAGCAGAAGCTCTGGGAATAGAGGTTGTGACTGTGAAGTATCACAAAAGAAAGATAGTAGAAAAACTTGGGGTAAAAAATATCAAAGAAGCAGTAATAAAGGCAATTAAGTTGGGATTGGTAAATATTGATTAAAGTTTGAGACTATACTTTAGTATAGTTTTTTTGCTTATTTATGTAAACATTAACTGGAAATGTAATAAAAACTATACTAAAATATAGTAGACATATAAAAGTTTGTATATTATAATACACTTGAATAAAACTAAGCAAAAGTTTGTCTTATGG
>Ga0247720_100380_pt1 | contig 17363 bp, 16 predicted proteins | sample MSEWel2015_12_15_FD_189078 | JGI IMG/M metagenome (GOLD analysis project Ga0247720, IMG submission 189078) | Subsurface sediment microbial communities from gas well in West Virginia, United States - MSEEL Well Study Marcellus 3H_2015_12_15 | ecosystem: Environmental > Terrestrial > Deep...
CTGATGCATATTGCTTAAATACTCACGGCGACTATCTAATGACATCCTCAATACACATCCCCTCGGTAAGATTTCGCCGTGAGTGAGCCGAACTCCCTTCGGTTATATTTTAACTGAGTGATCGCGGCGGCTGGTACTGGCTACCTTGTTTATGGTATAATTAAACAATAATTTGGTCCTGTAAGGGGGCTTGAACTTGTCAACGGATAAGATTATTGGTGAAGGGTTGACTTTTGATGATGTCCTGCTGGTACCGGGTGAATCGGAAGTCCTGCCGCGGGAAGTGGACATCAGCTCCAATTTCACCCGCCATATTCGCCTCAATACTCCCCTGGTAAGTGCCGCCATGGACACTGTAACCGAAGCCAGGATGGCCATCAGTATGGCCCGGGAAGGCGGTATCGGGGTTATCCATAAGAACATGTCCATTGAGCGCCAGGCAAAAGAAGTTGACCGGGTTAAACGCTCCGAACACGGGGTCATTACCGACCCCATTTCCCTGACGCCTGACCACAAGGTACGGGATGCCGTGGCCTTAATGGAGCATTATCACATTTCCGGGGTACCCATTACGGTTAACGGCAAGCTGGTGGGTATCATCACCAACCGGGATATCCGCTTCGAGGAGAATTATGACCGGCCCATCAGGGAAGTCATGACCAAAGAAAACCTGGTAACCGCTCCGGTGGGTACTACTCTAAGCGAGGCCATGGCTATCTTACGCCGCTACAAGATCGAAAAGCTGCCCCTGGTCGATGACAATTACAACCTGAAAGGATTAATTACTATCAAGGATATCGAGAAGACGCGCAAATATCCCTTGGCCTCCAAGGATGAGAGGGGGCGCCTGAGGGTAGCGGCGGCTGTGGGAACAGGGGCCGATACTATGGCCAGGGTAGAAGCCCTGGTAGGGTCCGGGGTAGACGCCATCGTCGTTGACACGGCCCACGGTCAAGCCCGGAGTGTGCTGGAAACCGTCCGCCGCATTAAGGCCGCCTTTCCGGCAGTAGAACTAATAGCCGGTAATGTGGCTACAGCCGAGGGGACCCGGGCCCTGTGCGAGGCGGGCGCCGACGCCGTCAAAGTGGGCGTTGGTCCCGGTTCCATTTGTACCACCCGGGTCATTGCCGGTATCGGCGTGCCCCAGATCACGGCCATTATCGAATGTGCCCGGGCGGCAGCTCCCTTTGGCGTACCGGTGATTGCCGACGGGGGGATTAAATATTCCGGCGATGTTACCAAGGCCCTTGCCGCCGGGGCCAGTACGGTTATGATCGGTAGCCTGCTGGCCGGGACGGAGGAAAGCCCCGGGGAAATTGAAATCTTCCAGGGCCGCAGCTTTAAGAGCTACCGCGGTATGGGTTCCCTGGCGGCCATGAAGGAGGGCAGCAAAGACCGCTATTTCCAGGAGGAAGCGGAGAAGCTGGTGCCGGAAGGCATTGAAGGCCGGGTTCCCTATAAAGGCCCCGTGGCGGAAACCATTTTCCAGCTGGTCGGGGGCCTGAGGGCCGGTATGGGTTACTGCGGTGCCCGAAGTATCGCCGAGCTGCAGGCTAAAGGTCGCTTTATCCGTATTACTCCGGCGGGCTTGAGGGAAAGTCATCCCCACGACGTCATGATTACCAAGGAGGCTCCCAACTACCGGATTTAAGGCCTGGGCATAACTTGGAGAGGAGTGGAAGCAAATGGCGGCAGAAGTATTCTGGGCCGATATGCGGACAGAAAAAGGGAAGAATCTGGTGGATAAAGTGGCAACTTTATGGCGTAAAGCCGGCTTTCAAAAGGCCATCGCCCCGGAAGATCTGGTTGCCATCAAGATCCACTTTGGCGAAAGGGGGAATCTGGCCTATATTAACCCGGTCTTCGCCCGCCAGGTGGTAGAACTGGTTAAAACCGGCCGGGGTAAGCCCTTCCTTACGGATTCTAATACTCTCTATGTCGGTTCCCGTTCCAACGCCGTCGACCATTTACAGACGGCCATTGAAAACGGTTTTGCCTATGCTGTGGCCGGTGCTCCCTTGATCATTGCCGACGGCTTGAAAGGCAAGGATTATTTTGAGGTGCCGGTTAACGGCAAGCACTTCCAGCAGGTTAAAATCAGCAGTGCCATTTACCATGCCGACAGCCTGGTGGTCATGAGCCACTTTAAAGGCCATGAATTGACGAGTTTCGGCGGGACCATTAAAAACCTGGGCATGGGGTGCGGCAGCCCGAGCGGCAAGCAGATGATGCACAGTGATGTTCTCCCCGAGGTCCGGGAAGAAAAATGTATCGGTTGTGGAAAATGCCGGCGCTGGTGCCCGGCAGGAGCCATTACCGTAAATGGGAAGGCCAGCATCAATGCCGAGCTGTGCATCGGCTGCGGCGAGTGTACCGTCACTTGCCCGGTAAGGGCCATTAAAGCCAGCTTCAAGAGCGATCCGGTGGTGCTGCAGGAAAAGATTGTGGAATTTGCCCGGGGAGCCCTCAAAGATAAAGAGAACAAATGCGTTTTCTTTAACTTCGTGACTCACGTTGCTCCTGAATGCGATTGTAATTCCTGGAACGATGCCGCCATTATCCCCGATGTCGGCATCCTGGCTTCCTGGGACCCGGTGGCCCTGGACCAGGCCAGTTTTGACCTGGCCAATGCCCAGCCCGCCCTGCCGGGAACGCGCCTGGACGGCCACGAGGGAGGCAAAGATAAATTCCTGGCCCTCAGTGGGTATGACGGGACCCCCCTCTTAAAATATGCTGAGGAGATGGGCCTGGGAACACGAGAATATAACCTGGTTAAAATCTGAAAAGTATAGTTGGCAATGGGGCCTTTAACTTAAAAAGACATCGACACCGTTTTAGCAGGAGGATTGGAAAAAATGGCGAACTTATATGTTAAGAAGCTGGAAGGCAAGCCCGGCCGGCAGCTGGCCTACCGCCTGGCTTACGGCTGCGATCTCCTGGAAGCCCTGCAGGGCATTGTTGAGGAAGAGGATGTGCGTTTCGGGTCCATTAACTTTTTGGGTAGTGTACTAAAGGCCAGAGTAGGATACTTTTTAGTAGAGGAAAAGCGTTTTATAACCCTGGAATGGGATCAGCTTATGGAAATTTTAAGCGGCTTGGGTAATGTTTCCTTGAAAGATGGCAAACCCTTTGTCCATGCCCACTTGACTTTCCTCGACCGCGAGGGAAAAGTTTACGGCGGGCATCTACTGCCGGGGACCATTGTCTACGCCGGGGAGGTTTTCATCGAAGAAATTGAACTCCCGGCACCGCCGGAGCGAGTCTATGACCCGGTAACCGGATTAAATCTGTGGGAATAGAATGGATGGGGTTTATTAGATTTGCTTAGTGGGGGTGGGGATAATGCTCATACCGGTGAAGGTAAAACAGATAGTCCTTGATCAGACCTTGAGTCCGGTAGTGTTGCTGAGTGACCAGGAGGAAACTCAGGTTCTGCCCATCTGGGTGGGGCCCTTTGAAGCCCAGGCTATTGCCCTGGCCATGCAGGGTATCCTGACACCGCGCCCCCTGACCCACGACCTGTTACGCTCCCTATGTGAGAACCTGGGAGTGGAGGTCAAAAAGGTCCTGGTCCAGGATATCCGCGACGGTACCTATTATGCTGAACTTTACCTCCGCCAGGGGGATAAAGAGATAGTAGTTGATGCCCGGCCAAGTGATGCCATTGCCCTGGCCCTCAGGACCAACGCACCCCTCTATATCACGGAAAAAGTAGCCGCCTATACCTTAAATATCGAGGACCTGGTCAGTGCCGACCAGGTTGAGGAATTACAGCAAATGCTCCAGGATAATAAACCCGAGGATGATAAAAAGCACCTGCATTAACAGGTTTTCCATCCCGGCCGGGTATAAGGCCGGGATTATTTGTAGCCCGGACTACGAAAATGTATAATAGAAAGAGCTACACTCTATATTTCCGGAGGGTTCAGGTTTGGCGGGTCAAGGGAAAACCTTTAAGATTATCACCTACGGTTGTCAGATGAATCAAAGGGACAGCGAAATGATGGCCGACCTCCTCCAGGCAGCGGGTTATGAGCCGGTGGCTGATGAGGCAGATGCCGGCGTCATTATCCTTGATACCTGCTGCGTGCGGGAAAAGGCTGAGAATAAAGTTTACGGTAAACTGGGCCAGATAGAAAGGCTGAAAAGCGCCAACCCGGACCTGGTAATTGCCGTGGCTGGTTGTATGGTGCAGCAGCCCGGGGTCGCCGAGAAGATTCGCCAGCAGGCACCTTATGTCGACTTGCTCCTGGGAACCCATAATCTGACTGACTTGCCCCGGTTGATTGAGGAAGTTAAAGAAATGCACCAGCCTCGCATAGCTGTCCAGGAAGAAGGCCCGGTGGTAGAAGAGCTCCCCCGGCGCCGGGCCCGCGGCGCCCAGGCCTTTGTAACCATTACCTATGGCTGCAATAATTTTTGTACCTACTGCATCGTGCCCTATGTCCGCGGTCGGGAGAGGAGCCGCCGGCCGGAAGATATCTTAAAAGAAATCAAAGACCTGGTTGACCAGGGGGTTATTGAGGTAACCCTGCTGGGCCAGAACGTCAATTCCTACGGGCGTGATTTGGAGGAGGAAATTACTTTTGCCGGCCTGTTAACCATGGTCAACGCCGTTGAAGGTTTAAAACGCATTCGCTATGTCACTTCCCACCCCCGGGATTTTACTCCCCATCTGGTGGAAACCATCAGCCGCCTGGATAAGGTGTGCGAGCACGTACACCTGCCTGTTCAGGCCGGCAGCAACCGCATCCTGGAACTCATGCACCGGGGCTATACGCGGGAGCATTACCTGGAGCTGGTCGCTTCTCTCCGCCGGCATATTCCGGGAATCAGCCTGACTACCGACCTTATTGTCGGTTTTCCCGGCGAAACGGAAGATGATTTCAGGGAGACCCTGGACCTGGTGGCCAGGGTGCAGTTTGACAATGCCTTTACCTTCATGTATTCGCCGCGTAAAGGCACGGTGGCGGCAACCCTGCCCGGGCAGCTGCCCCGGGAAGTAAAGAAAGAGCGCTTGAAGCGTTTAATGGAGCTCCAGAACCAGATTAGCCTTAAGAAAAACGAAGCCCTGGTGGGGCAGGAAGTAGAGGTGCTGGTGGAAGGGCCGAGTAAAACTGATGCTTCCCAATTAAGCGGGCGCACCCGGACCAACAAGCTGGTTATCTTCCCCGGCGATCGCAACTTAACCGGCAAGCTGGTCAATGTCCGGCTAACCCGGGCCCAGACATGGTTATTAAAAGGGGAAATCAGCCGTGCCTAAAGGACAGGCCCTGACTCCCATGATGGAACAATACCGCCAGATTAAATCCCAGTATCCTGATAGCATTCTCTTTTTCCGCCTGGGTGATTTCTATGAGATGTTTTACGAGGATGCCGAAGTGGTATCCCGGGAACTGGACCTGGTGTTGACCTCCCGGGGCGGCAAGGAAGCGGCCCCTATGTGCGGGGTTCCCTATCACGCTGCCGATAGCTATTTAGCCCGCCTCATAGCTAAAGGCTATAAAGTAGCCATCTGTGAACAAATGGAAGATCCCCGCCAGGCCAAAGGCCTGGTCCGGCGGGAGGTTATCCGCGTAGTTACGCCGGGGACGATAATTGATGAAAAAGCCCTGCCGGCCAAGGGCAACAATTACCTGGCGGCCGTTGTGGGTGAAGGCGGCAGCTTCGGTCTGGCCTGGGCCGATGCTTCCACCGGGGAATTTCAATTTACCCTCTGCCCGGGCCTGGAAGAACTCCTTGACGAACTGGTACGCCTGATGCCGGCGGAGTATTTACTGCCCCCTGAACTGGCTGCCGATTCCTCCTTTTGCCGGCGCCTGCAGCTCTATACCAGAGGTGTAATTACCAGCTGGGCCCCGGCGGCCGGCCCGGCAGATGCCCGGCAGGCCCTCGGCGAGCACTTTGGTAAGGAGAAATTGAGTCAGATGGAATTACCGCCGGCAGCCGCCCTGGCCGCAGCCATGGTTCTTTCCTTTCTGAAAGCTACCCAGCATAGCTCCCTGGCCCACCTGGACGCCCCGACCCCGGCAGCTGCCACCAGCCGGATGGTCCTCGACCAGGCCACCCGGCGCAACCTGGAACTGGTAGCCTGCGGCCGGGAGGAAAAGCGAGAGGGTTCTTTACTGTGGGTTCTGGATAAAACGGTCACCGCCATGGGCGCCCGCACCCTCAGGCGCTGGCTGGACCAGCCCCTGCTGGATGTCAAGGCTATTAAGGCCCGCCAGGAAGCCGTAGCGGAGCTGGTGGACGGTTTTATTTTGCGTCAGGAGTTAAGGGAAGCCCTGCAGGCGGTGCGGGATCTGGAGCGCCTGGCCGGCCGGGTAGCTTATGGTACGGCCGGCGGGCGGGACCTCCAGTCCTTGAGGGGATCCCTGGCGGTGGTGCCGGAAGTTATGGAGCTGCTGGCAGGTGTCCGGGCCGGCCTTCTGCTTGCCATCAGGGAACAGATGGACCCCTTGACGGAACTGGTGGACCTCCTTGGCCGGGCCATTGTTGATGACCCGCCCCTTAGCATCCATGAGGGAGGGATAATCCGGCCCGGTTACAACGCTGAGGTTGATCGCTTGCGCCAGGCGGCAGAGCACGGTCGCGAATGGATAGCCGCCCTCGAAGCTGAAGAAAGGGAACGGACGGGGATCAAGTCGCTGAAGGTAGGCTATAACCGGGTTTTTGGTTATTACATAGAGGTTACCCGGCCGAATCTACCCCAGGTACCGCCCGATTATGAGCGCAAGCAGACCCTGGCCAACGCTGAGCGCTTTGTTACCCGTCGCCTCCAGGAACTGGAGCGCCAGGTCCTGGGAGCGGAAGAGAGACTGGTCCAGCTGGAGTATGAGCTTTTTCAGGCCCTCCGGGATGAAGTGCTGCAAGTCCTGCCCCGCATCCAGCGTACGGCCCGCGCCCTGGGGGTACTGGATGCTCTCCTTTCCCTGGCTACGGTGGCCGTCGATCACAATTATACCTGTCCCCAGGTAGATACCGGCATGGTTATCCATATCGAGCAGGGGCGGCACCCGGTCGTGGAGCTGGTAGAAACCCACGGCAGTTTCGTACCCAACGACACCTACCTGGACCAGGAACAAAGGGTGCATATTATTACCGGGCCCAATATGGCGGGCAAATCCACCTATATCCGCCAGGTGGCTTTAATCGTCCTCCTGGCCCAGATCGGCAGCTTTGTGCCGGCCCGCAGGGCAAGGATCGGGGTGGTAGACAGGATCTTTACGAGGGTAGGCGCCGCCGATGACCTCTTTGCCGGCCAGAGCACCTTTATGGTCGAGATGCAGGAAGTGGCCAACATCCTGCGTCATGCTACCCGGAGGAGCCTGGTCATCCTGGATGAAGTAGGAAGGGGGACAAGCACCGCCGACGGGTTAAGTATTGCCAGGGCGGTGACGGAGTATTTACATGATGTTGTCGGCGCCCGCACCCTCTTTGCCACCCACTATCACGAACTGGTAACCCTGGCCGGCCAGCTGGCCGGAGTAAAGAATTATTGCGTAGCCGTACGGGAGGAAGGGGAAGATATAACTTTCCTGCGCACCATTGTTCCCGGCAGTACCGATAAAAGCTATGGTATCCATGTGGCCCGCCTGGCCGGTTTACCGGCTGCGGTGCTCAAGCGTGCCCAGGAGCTTTTAGAACACCAGCCGGGCGGTGAAAGCCGGGCTGCCGTTATACCAGCAAAGAAAGTATCCCTGACCAGTATTGAAAAACAGGTTTTACAGGAGCTGGCGAGTTTCGCCCTGATGGCCGCCACGCCCCTGGAAGCCATGGAACAGATTTTCCGCTGGCAGCGGCAGCTTCACCAGCAGGGGACGGAAATAGTAAAAATTGGCAGGGGATGATCCTTTGACAGGTGAGCTTTGTCCCAGGATAGCCATTCTGGATGCCGAGACGGCCAATCAGATCGCCGCCGGGGAAGTAGTCGAAAGGCCGGCCTCGGTGGTAAAAGAGCTGGTGGAAAATTCTTTAGATGCCGCTGCCCGGCATATTGCCATCGAAGTTAAAGGGGGCGGCCTCACCCTGATCCGTGTCCGGGATGACGGATGGGGGATTAACCCTGAAGATGCCCCCTTGGCCTTTGCCCGCCATGCTACCAGCAAGATTCGCCGGGCCAATGACCTGTGGGGGATTACCACCCTGGGCTTCCGGGGGGAAGCTTTACCCAGTATTGCGGCTGTAGCCCGGGTAGAAATGGATACCAGACCTCCGGGAGAGACTGCCGGCGTCAGGGTAAGGATAGCCGGCGGCGGGGAGCCGGAGATTACCGCCATCGGCTGCCCTCCCGGTACCACGGTTACGGTGACCGATTTATTTTATAATACTCCGGCACGGCGGCAGTACTTAAAGAAACCGGCAAGCGAGGCCCGCGCCGTCGTTGCTGCTGTAGAAAGGCTGGCCCTGGCCCACCCGGAAGTAGCCTTCAATCTCCACCTGGAGGGCAAGCGCCTGCTGTCTACCCCGGGCAACAGCGATTTACAGGCGGTGGTGGCGGCCATTTACGGCCTGGAAACAGGCCGGGAATTACTACCCCTGGCCGGCGAAGGCGAGGGCTGGACGCTGAAGGGTTTCATATCGCCCCCCTGGCTGCACCGGGCCGGCCGCAGCCAGCAGGTGTTAACAGTCAACGGCCGCTATATTTTTAACCGCCTCCTCACCCGCGCTGTGGAGGAGTGTTACCAGGCCGTTATTCCCAGCGGCCGCCATCCCCTTTTTATCCTGCAGCTGACCATCGATCCCCGCCTGGTGGATGTCAATGTTCACCCGGCCAAACTGGAGGTCCGCTTTCAGCAGGAATACGAGCTGGCCCGGCAGATAGCCGCCCTGGTAAACAGGGCCCTGCATACTCCCCGGGCCGTCGCGCCGGCAACTACTGCCGCCGCGCCGGTAACCACTGGACGGCTGGAGGGAAGGAAGACGGCCGCGCCGGGGGCCCTCCAGCAAGATTTTGCTTTCCAGCGAAAGGAAGTACAGGCCCGTTTTTGGGGAGAATATATATTAAAGGAAAGGCCTGCGGATGAGGAAAATAGGGCAGAAAAGGTTGGAGAAGTTCGGGCGGTAAAACCTGATAAGGAAATTGATACCCGGAGCGACTTACAAACAGAACCGGTGGATGCGAACAGCCAGGTCCTGCCGCCTTTAAGGGCCATAGGCCAGCTACTTAATACCTACATCCTGGCTGAAGGCATGGATGGCCTTTATATCATTGACCAGCATGCGGCCCATGAGCGCTGTCGCTTTGAAAGCCTGCAACAACGAGTTAACTCTGGCAGTTGGCCGGCGCAGATGCTGGAGCCCCCCCTGACCCTGCACCTCGCCCCGGCCATGACGGTAAAACTTGTCGAGCAAATTGTCACCTTACGGGAGCTGGGGTTTATAGTTGAAACCTTCGGCGCCAATTCCTTTTTGCTGCGCTCGGTGCCGTCAGGTGTGCCGCCGGGTAAAGAAAGGGAAGTCCTGGAAGATTTTCTGGCTGACGAAAATTTGCCGGCAGAAGAAAGGCTTTTAAAAATCTTGTCCTGCCACGGAGCAATTAAAGCAGGAGACACTCTGAGTGGGGTCGAGATGCAGAAGCTTTTAGACGAACTGCAGAAAATTAGCCGGCCTTATACCTGCCCCCACGGCCGGCCGGCTGTAGTCCGCCTGGACCGGTCCACCCTTGCCCGTTATTTTCACCGGCCTCAGGGCGCAGCGGCCTTGAGGATGCCATAAGGAGGGGGCGGTGATTAGGGATAAAGGTTAGGCTGGCAAGGAGGAGAACTTAGCGATTGACTGCCAAGAAGCCCCTGGCGGCCATCGTCGGGCCCACGGCTACCGGTAAGTCGGCCATCGCCCTGCACGTAGCTACCAGGCTGCAGGCGGAAATAATCTCCGTCGATTCCGCCCAGGTTTACCGGGGTATGGATATAGGCACCGCCAAACTGCCGCCGGCAGAACGGGTGGGTCCCGGCGGTGTGCCTATACCCCATCATTTGATCGACATTGTGGATCCGGACGAGCCCTTTAGCGTGGCCGATTTTCAAAAACTTGCCCGGGAAACCATAGCGTCCATCCTTCAACGGGGACGCGTGCCCCTGCTGGTCGGGGGGACGGGCCTTTATTACCAGGCCGTAGTCGACCCCTACCTTTTTACTCCCATGCCCGGGGATAAAAAAATCAGACAATATCTGGAAGAACAGGCGCGAAGCCGCGGTAATGAATACCTTTATGAAGAGTTAAAAAGAGTTGACCCGGAAGCAGCACGGCGGATTCACCTTCATGACCGGCGCCGGCTGGTCAGGGCTTTGGAGGTTTATATCATGACGGGAAAGCCCATTTCAGCGGCTTTAGAATGGCGGCGACGGCAAGAAACGCCTTACCGCCTGGCGGCGGTGGCTCTCACCATGCCCCGGCCGCAGCTTTACCGCCGCATAGAAGCCCGGGTCGATGCCATGATTGCCCAAGGGCTGGTAGAGGAAGTACGGGGTTTACTGGCCAGGTATGATCACCGCCTGCCGGCTCTCCAGGCCGTGGGCTATAAGGAAATTGGCGCCTACGTCCGCGGTGAAATGGAACTGGAGGATGCCGTCGCCCTTTTGAAACGCAATACCCGGCGCCTGGCCAAAAGGCAGCTGACATGGTTCAAGCGGGATACACGCCTGCGCTGGTGGGAAGTAGAACCCGGAAGACAGGAGGAAATAGCGGCAGAGATTGCTAATTATATTGCAGGATACCTTGATATTGATGTAGAATAGGGTTATACTAAACAAAAAATACCAACCTGGAGGGTAAAAGATGAATAAAACAGGGAACCTGCAGGACTTGTTTTTAAATGTGCTGCGCAGGGACAATACCCCCGTCACTATTTACCTGGTTAACGGCTTTCAACTGAAAGGGATAGTACGGGGCTTTGACAATTTTACCGTGGTCCTGGATTCCGACGGCAAGCAGCAGATGATCTACAAGCATGCCATTTCCACAATCACGCCTTTCCGGCCGGTTAACCTCATGGCCGAGAGCAAGGCTGAAGCCAAATAGGTATATACTTACCACCCCGGAACTCCCCGGCCCGAACCGGGGAGTTTTTCTTTGGTTTAGCCAGGAGAGGGGTATAATCTGCGGTTCCAGGTTAAAAAATAGGCCCAGGGAGGAATCTCATATGCCCGGACCCAAGGTAAAGTGCAAAGTAAATACCTGCAACCACTGGATGAACGGCGACTTATGTTCGGCGGGAAATATAGATATTATGCATGAAGAAGAGGGTAAGATGGCCCAGAATCCCGAACAGACTCAGTGCAAGACCTTTTACGCCCGCCGGGGGCTGGCCAACTTGCTGGGCTCCCTGGATAATGTCAACTGGAGTGGCTTCTTGAGCAATACCTTCCTGCCCGGAGGAGAACTTTATCCCTCTGTTACCTGTATCGTCAATACCTGTACTTACTGGGCGGAGGGAAACCACTGTAAGGCCGAAAAGATTGATGTGGTCGGCGTTAATGCTGATGAAAGCCAGGATACCAACTGTTATACCTTTAAACGCAAAAGCTGACAGGAAAGAAATGGCAGGGCCGGTTCTCCCGGCCTTTTTTCTTGCCCGACCCGGTGGTGCGTATAAATAAAATAAAGAGAGAGCAGGGGAGGGCGGGTGAAAAAATTGCAGGTTAAATTTGGCACAGGTAACCCCAAAGGAAGCAGCAGGTCCCTGATTCGCCCCCTCCAGCGCGACCGGGGGAGCGGGGGAAATGAATTAAACAGCCGGCGGCGGGTGGATGCTGTTATGGCCGAGCTGGAAAAGATGATCGGCCTGGAGAACGTTAAAGGTTTGATCAAGGAACTTAGAGCCTTTATTGAGATTCAACGCCGGCGCCAGCGGGAAGGCCTGGTGAGCAGCACCAATACCCTGCACATGATTTTTAAAGGCAACCCGGGTACGGGGAAAAGCACCGTCGCCAGGTTCATGGGGAAGTTATTCAAAGAACTCGGCGTATTGACCCAGGGGCACCTGATTGAAGTAGAACGGGCGGATCTGGTGGGGGAGTATATCGGCCACACGGCCCACAAAGCCCGGGAACAGCTTAAGAAGGCCATTGGCGGCATACTATTTATTGATGAGGCTTATTCCCTGGCCCGGGGCGGGGAGAAGGATTTCGGTCGCGAAGCCATTGACGTTCTGGTCAAGGGGATGGAGGATTACCGCGACAATATGGTTCTTATCCTGGCTGGTTATAAAGATGAAATGGACTATTTCCTGGAGACAAATCCGGGGCTGCGCTCGCGTTTCCCTATCCAGCTGGAATTTCCCGATTATACCGTGCCGGAATTGATGGCCATTGCCCAGTTAATGCTGGCGGAAAAACAATATATGCTTACGCCGGCGGCTGCCGGTGAACTGGAAAGAATTTTACGCCGGGAAGTCCTTTTCGGCCACCCCTATAACGGCAATGCCCGCATGGTGCGCAATATTATCGAAAGGGCCATGCGCCGCCAGGCCCTGCGGCTGGTAAACAAGAAAACCCTCACCCGGCAGGAATTAATGAGTATTGAAAAGGAAGACCTGCTGCGGCCGGCGCCGCCGGTCGGGATAAAGGAAGGTGAAAGCGACTTTGCCGGGGGACCACCGATCTGTTATAATAACTCCCGGTAGTTTGAGGTACGGGGGTTAAGAAAAAGAATTGGACTGGTACAAAGATATATCCAGGTTTTTTCCCGTTGCCCCCTGGCTGGTAGAGAAGCTAGAGGAAGCCGAAAATAATAGCCGGGAAGCAATCGCGGCCGTAAATGCCGTCAGTGACCGGAACCACTTCAAGGTCCTCCGGGCCTTTCAAAAACACGAGGTAAACGAGTACCATTTCCAGGATTCTACGGGATATGGCTACGGCGACCTGGGGCGTTCCACCCTGGAGCGGCTTTTTGCCAGCATTTTTGGCGGCAATGCCGCGCTGGTTCGCCCGCAGATTGTTTCCGGCACCCACGCCCTGACCCTGGCTTTAAGCGCCCTCCTGCGACCAGGAGACACCTTGCTCTCCGCCTGTGGGCGCCCCTACGATACCCTGGCTACGGTCATCGGCCTTGGCCCACGGGTTGCAGGAAGCTTAAGAGAATGGGGGATAAAATACGCCGAAGTGGCCCTGGACACCAGGGGCCGGCCTGACTTGGTTAAAATCGGCGAAGCGGTAACCAGCCTCAGGCCCCGCCTGTGCCTTATCCAGCGTTCCCGGGGCTATAGCTTACGTCCTTCCCTGGGTATTGAGGAGATTGCCCGGATTGTCGGCACCATTAAAGAGGCCAACCGGGAAAGCGTCTGCCTGGTAGATAACTGTTACGGGGAGTTAGTAGAGGATAAGGAGCCGGGCGAGGTGGGCGCCGATCTGGTGGTAGGTTCTTTAATTAAAAACCCCGGCGGCGGCCTGGCGCCGGGGGGCGGGTACATAGTGGGCCGGGAAGACCTGGTAGAGGTGGTGGCGGCGCGCCTTACCGCCCCCGGCCTCGGTGGTGAGCTGGGGGCCTTTACTGAGAAACGCCTTTACTACCAGGGCTTATACCTGGCGCCCCTGGTGGTCAGGGAAGCCCTAACGGGAGCCATCGTCGCGGCTGCCTTTTTCCGGGACCTGGGCTTTAACGTTGATCCCCTGCCCGGGGAACGGCGGCGGGATATCGTCCAGTGTATTATCCTGGAGAAAAAGGAAGCATTACTGGCCTTTTGCCAGGGACTGCAAAGGGGTTCCCCGGTAGAGGCAGGTACGCTGCCGGAACCGGCCCTTTTGCCCGGTTATAAGGACGAGGTCATTATGGCCGGGGGCACCTTTATCCAGGGGTCTTCCATTGAACTCAGCGCCGACGGTCCCTTAAGGCCGCCCTATGCCGTTTTTCTCCAGGGGGGACAGGCCTATCCCTATACCCGCATCGCCCTCCTCATGGCAGCCCAGGAATTGATAAACCGGGGTTTGCTTCAAGAGAAACGGCGGTAAAGGCCGATGACTTTACCCAGAATGCTTACTTCCCGGGTTTTGATGGGCTGCAGGCGGCTGTTGGCGGGAACCAGTTCTATATGGTCTTCATAGCGGTAGAAATATTTAACGGTAGCTTCGTCGCCGAGGAGAGCAACGACAATATCCCCGTTTTCGGCTCTGTCCTGGGGCCTGACGATGAGGTAATCGCCCTCCAGGATACCCGCTTCGATCATGCTGTCGCCCTGGACCTGGAGCATAAAAGCGTCTTCACTACCAGCAAGTTCGGAGGAGAGAGGAAAGACTTCTTCGATATTTTCTACGGCCAGAATGGGCTGCCCGGCGGTGATTTTTCCCAGCAAGGGGATGGAAACTATATTTCTGGATGTATGGGGTAGTCCCGGGTGGGGGGTAAGGATTTCAATGGCCCGGGAACGGGTGGGATCGCGGCGGATGTAACCCTTTTTCTCCAGCCGGTTTAAATGACCGTGAACGGTAGAACTGGAACGTAGCCCGGTAGCCCGGCAAATGTCCCGCACTGTAGGTGGGTAACCGTGCACTTCGATAAAATGGCGGATATAGTTAAGGACCATTTCCTGCCGGGGCGTTAAATCGGATGACACCCTCAATCCCTCCTGGATCAAGCTCTAACTTATCCTAACATATTTTTATCCTGTAAACAACCGTTCGATATATAAAAATAAATATTTGCTGCTATTTGGATGGAGCCCTTTACAAAGCTGAGGGGCAGCCGGTAGTTGACAGCTCAAAGATGAGCAGGGTAAATGAGGGAGGCGGTATGGTTTAAGAAACTATAACTTCCTATAATAATTATTATGTAAACTAATGAGGGGGCTTGCAGGATGAGCAATGAGAATAACAAATAAACCGGTGCTTGGACCGGTTTATTTGTCAGCACGCATAGCTAATCCCCGGGCAATCACCGATTGCACCGCCGGGCTGCATCAGGTTCCGGCGGGGTTTTGGGTAAGGCAGTCATGACCGGCGTTGGCACCCGTATGTTCCCGGATGTCCTTTAAATTGTGGCAGCATTGCCGGATTACTATGTGATCCAATATCTCACTATCCGTAACGTTATTACAGTAGCAGATTATCCGGGGCGATTTTTCTTTAAACCAGACCGGTACGCGGACATTTTCCTTGGTAAAAACGGTGCCGTTGTCGCCATAGTAGACAGCGTTACATGATGATGCCAGGCATAAATTGTACTGGATATCCCTTAAAGATGCCGCTGCTGGCGTATTAAGTAAACTAGCTACCGTTATATCCGGTACTTTTTGCCCCCTTGTACCACAAACCGGGCAAGCCGTAGTAGCTTCCCTGCCTTTACCACCGCAAACTTCATGCGTCATTATGAGTACTTCCTTTCTTTTATGTATTAAAAAGCTGGCCCGTTTATCCCGGGTAAAGTCCGGGACCAGCTATATTTATTATACTCCCCGCATTATTTATTTTCCGGGCCCCGTTCGGGGTCGATTATAACCTGGTTGCCGCGGATATGATGAAGCTCCCTCGCCCTTACTTTTGAACGGCGGTCCTGATTGGGGCCATTACGACTGAGTTTATAACGCCTGGGCATCTCTTTCCCCCCTTTGCTAATTATTGAGTAAAAGACGGGCCTTGGAACTATGAAGCAATTCCTATCGCTAGTTTATGTACCTTACCTTGCCTCTACGCAGGCAATTCCCGGTATTATGTTAATGAAATAGAGAATAGACACTGCCCTCAGGTATGATAATAAGCTTAAAGGGGGGATTTCAGGTGTTCCGAGCCCGTTTTACCATGGGGTCGCGCCCTCAGCGGCGCGGCTGGCCCTGGTGGCTCACCTTACTGGCTTACCCCATGGGCTTGCTGGATGGTTACTTGTTAAGTATATGGTTGCGACGACGCCAGCAACAAGAACCAGTCGGCTAGCCGGGGGCTAAGCCCCCTCCTTTTCTAAGTTTTACCGATTTTTTCACCCCACTTCTGGTTTTTATACCGGAGCGGGACGGTCGACAATAGCGGCAGAGCCTGACTGCATGAGGGTATTTATAACCTCGCAGCTTTTGAAGCTATCTACGGCAGTTCAGGATTTGCCCTGCCTGATTGTGTCGGAGTAAAATAAGATTTAGCAATATACCAACAAATACGCAACCAATGCGACCTGTGCTATTATATAAGTAAGCTCAAGGAGGTGTCTTCGTTAGTGCGCCCTTTTCTTAAGTGGCCGGGCGGCAAGTACCGGATCGTCAACGCGATCAGGGCCAGGTTGCCTAAAGGCAAACGCCTGGTGGAGCCCTTCGCCGGGTCCGGCGCGGTCTTCCTTAACACCGACTACCCGGCCTACTGGCTGAGTGACAGCAATGCCGACCTCATCAACCTCTACCGCACGCTCCAGTCCCAGGGAGAAGAATTTATCCGGTACTGCCGCTCCTTCTTCGTTCCGAAGAATAACACGCCGGAAAGGTACTACGAACTGCGGGAAACCTTCAATAACACGAAAGACGTCGTGCTGAAGTCGGCCCTGCTGGTCTACCTTAACCGTCACGGCTACAACGGGCTGGTCCGCTACAACGCGCAAGGTAGCTATAACGTGCCTTTCGGCCAGTATAGAAGGCCCTACTTCCCGGAAGCCGAGATGAGGTACTTCTACCAGAAGTCGCGGGATGCTGAGTTTACTGTGGCTGATTTCACCGAGGTTATGGCCGCGGCCCGACCCGGGGACGTCTTCTACTGCGACCCTCCCTACGTGCCGCTTTCCGAGACCGCCAACTTCACTACCTACAGCGCCGGTGGCTTTTCCATGGACCAGCAGGCGGAGCTGGCCCGGCTTGCTATAGAGCTTTCGCAGGCGGGCATACCGGTCCTCATCTCCAACCATGAGACTGAGTTTACCAACAATGCCTATCAATCGGCCAGTATAACCAGGATCCAGGTCCAGCGGTCCATCAGCTGTGATGGGAATAACCGTGGCAAGGTCGGCGAAGTGCTGGCCCTTTTCGAGGGGGGCAAGGCTATGACTTAGATTGGATATGCCAATGACTCGCGCCTTTTGCTTGTCCCGCCATGGAAAATTAGAACTGACCTCGACGATTTTGCCCATGAAAATAGCCCCCTTCTAGCGTAACCGCTCTCTTTTAGGGGGCTAATCCGGCTGAAGCCTCGATTTTAAGGAATGGTAGCCCTACGGGGATTCGAACCCCGGTTACCGCCGTGAGAGGGCGGCGTCCTAGGCCACTAGACGATAGGGCCTCAACCCGGAATTTATTATAGCACAGATTCCCATGAGCCGTCAAGACATAGTTGGCTCTATGTCAATAGTTGTGGGATTAAATTTTGGGGGCAACATCCCAGGAAAATTTTTTTGATGAAATGATTACGATTCCTAAAACCAAAACTTAAGCGTTTGAGCATTTTACTTAAAGTATTCTT
>Ga0247720_100381_pt1 | contig 17339 bp, 13 predicted proteins | sample MSEWel2015_12_15_FD_189078 | JGI IMG/M metagenome (GOLD analysis project Ga0247720, IMG submission 189078) | Subsurface sediment microbial communities from gas well in West Virginia, United States - MSEEL Well Study Marcellus 3H_2015_12_15 | ecosystem: Environmental > Terrestrial > Deep...
CCCATAAAAAAAGCGCCATACTGTCTGGATATCCAGTAGTATAGCGCTTTCGTCGGCCTTGTCACCCAAGCCAGCACCACTTAAGGTAAACGGCTTGGCACCAAGGCGGGGTTTTCGGTACTGCGGCAAGAATATCAGCCCAGAAGCTTGATCATCACACCGGCAGCAACCGCAGAGCCGATAACGCCGGCCACGTTCGGGCCCATGGCGTGCATCAGCAGGAAGTTCTGCGGGTTGGCTTCCAGGCCAACCTTGTTGGACACCCGCGCCGCCATCGGCACCGCAGAGACACCGGCAGAACCGATCAGCGGGTTGATCTGCTCCTTGCTGACCTTGTTCATCAGCTTCGCCATCAGAACCCCGCAGGCGGTACCGATACCGAACGCCACAATACCCAGGCCCAGGATACCCAGCGTCTGGGCATCCAGGAACTTGTCTGCCATCAGCTTGGAGCCAACAGACAGCCCCAGGAAGATGGTAGTGATATTGATCAGGGCATTCTGGGCAGTATCGCTCAGACGCTCCACCACGCCACACTCGCGCATCAGGTTACCGAAGCAGAACATGCCCAGCAGCGGTGCCGCATCCGGCAGGAACAGAACAACGGCAATCAGAACTACCAGCGGGAAGACGATCTTCTCTTTCTTGCTCACCGGACGCAGCTGGGTCATCTTGATGGCCCGCTCTTTTTCACTGGTCAGCGCTTTCATGATCGGCGGCTGGATCATCGGCACCATGGCCATGTACGCATAGGCGGATACGGCAATGGCACCCAGAAGATGCGGAGCCAGAACACTGGACACGTAAATGGAAGTCGGGCCGTCCGCGCCACCAATGATACCAATGGCTGCAGCTTCCAGGATGTTGAAGTCCAGAACGCCCGTCCAGTCAAGCAAAGCCGCACCCAGCACGGTTCCAAAGATACCGAACTGCGCTGCCGCGCCCAGAAGCATGGTCTTCGGGTTGGCCAACAACGGACCGAAGTCGGTCATCGCACCCACACCCATAAAGATCACCAGAGGCCCGATGGTGCTGCCGATAACCACGGAATAGAAGTTATACAGCATGCCATTGCCATAGCCGAAATCCTGGGCGAGGGAGTTCGCCATCGCCATTTCGGAATAGCTGGCCTCTTTCACCGCCACCTTGAAGGCATCCTTCAGCTCGGGGGTGATTGCCTGCCCGGCCTGGTAGGCCACATCCAGCGGGGCCGCGAGCGCGGCCAGAATCTGGGTGCCCCCGTCCTTCAGGGCAAAGTGGATTGCATTTTCCGCCGCAGTCAGGGCAAGCCCCGCCTCCGGAATATTCGCCAGGATACCGCCAAATCCGATCGGGACCAGCAGCAACGGCTCAAAGCCCTTGCGAATGGCAAGGAACAGCAGAAGTAGGCCGACGGCAATCATGATCACCTGGCCGATCTCTATATTGAACAGGCCACTGCCTGTCCAGAGCGTCATTAATTTTTCCATGGAATGCTGGCCCTTATGCGATTGTCAGCATTTCATCATCAGGGGAGACGGCATCACCGACCTTGATGAAGACTTCGCCGATAGTACCGGCCCTGGATGCGCGGATCTCGGTTTCCATTTTCATGGCCTCGAGAATAATCATCACATCGCCCTCTTCCACGGCGTCACCCGGCGAAACCAGAACCTTGAAAATGTTGCCGCCCAGCGGTGCAACCACAGGCTCACCCTCGCCAGCGGCAGGAGCCGGAGCAGAAGGCGCAGCCGGTGCGGAAGCAGCACCTCCCTCACCCTGGATCTGCGAGATCTCACCACCTTCAGAGACAGCAACCACAAACTTCTTGCCATTCACTTCTACGGTGTAGGTCTCGGGGCCTTCAGACTTCTTGGCCGGCGCAGCGCTTTCGGCGGTCGGAACCGGCTCGAACGCATCCGGGTTGCCACGATTTTCCAGGAACTTCAGGCCGATCTGAGGGAACAGCGCATAGGTGAGAACGTCGTCTACAGTGTTCTCCGCCAGCTTGATGCCTTTCTCATCGGCCAGTTTCTTGAGCTCGTCGGTCAGCTTGTCCATTTCCGGCTCGATCAGATCGGCCGGACGACAGGTAACCGGCTCTTTGCCTTCCAGAACACGGTCCTGCAGTTCCTTGTTCATGGGAGCCGGCGCCGCACCATACTCGCCTTTGAGGATGGCGGAGGTTTCTTTGGAGATGGACTTGTAGCGCTCGCCGGTCAGAACGTTCAGTACCGCCTGGGTGCCCACGATCTGGGACGTTGGCGTTACCAGCGGAATGAAGCCCAGGTCTTCTCGAACCTTGGGAATCTCGTCCAGAACCTGGTCAAACTTGTCGCTGGCGTTCTGCTCGCGCAGCTGATTTTCCATGTTGGTGAGCATGCCACCCGGCACCTGGGCAATCAGGATGCGGGAGTCGGTACCACGGAGGCTGCCCTCGAACTTCCCGTACTTCTTACGCACCTGGCGGAAGTAGCTGGCGATCTCTTCGAGCAGGTTCAGGTCCAGGCCTGTGTCACGCTCAGTACCTTCCAGAATGGCAACCACGGCTTCCGTGGGCGAATGACCGTAGGTCATACTCATTGAGGAGATGGCGGTGTCCACGTTATCGATACCGGCTTCCGCTGCCTTGATGGCGGTGGCGGTCGACATGCCGGTAGTGGCGTGGCACTGCATGTGAATCGGGATGTCCAGTTCTTTCTTCAGACGGCTGACCAGATCGTAGGCCACATATGGCTTGAGGATGCCTGCCATGTCTTTGATCGCGATGGAGTCTGCGCCCATGTCGGCGACTTCTTTCGCGAGCTCCACCCACATCTCGATGGTGTGCACCGGGCTGGTGGTATAGGCAATGGTGCCCTGGGCGTGTTTACCGGTCTTGCGAACGGCCTTGATGGCGCGATCCAGGTTGCGGGGGTCGTTCATCGCGTCAAAAATACGGAACACGTCGACGCCATTCTCGGCGGCACGCTCGCAGAAACGGTCCACCACATCATCCGCGTAATGACGATAACCCAACAGGTTCTGTCCCCGCAGAAGCATCTGCTGCTGGGTGTTGGGCATGGCTTTTTTCAGCTCGCGAATGCGCTCCCAGGGATCTTCGCCCAGGTAACGGATACAGGAATCGAAGGTGGCTCCGCCCCAGGATTCCAGAGACCAGAAACCGACCTTGTCGAGTTTCTCGGCAATAGGCAGCATGTCATCCAGCCGCATACGGGTGGCAAGCAGGGACTGGTGGGCGTCACGCAGGATAACGTCCGTAATCCCCAGCGGTTTCTTTGTGTCAGTCATCGTGTCAGCCTTCTGTTTAAAGGTTCTAATCTTTTACCGGATCACTTCTTGTGGCGCGCCCGGAATTGTGCAATCGCCTTCTTGATGGCCTCGGCGGTGTCAGGGTCAACCGACGCGGGCGCCTTTGGCTTGGCACGTGGCGTTTTGGCCGGGGTCGCCGGCTCTGGTGCAAGCCGTCCGATCATCTTGGACATAAGGAGTGTCGCGAATACCAGAACAATCAGGAACACGAACACGAACCCCATTCCGGCAATCATCAGATCAACGGCTTGTGACATCAGGTCATTCATATCGAACAGCTACCTGTATTGATTTACGTTTCTCCCGAACATTGCCCGGACCGACCAGTTAGACTAAGGTCTAACGCTTGTCCGCGACCATTCGGGCGGCAAAATCCTGCGTAATTTACCGGTTTCAGTGCCTGCGGGCAACCTGAAGGCAAAAATCTATACGGAGTTTCCGAGCGTGAGGGCCCGAAAAGACACGTATTTTTACAGACGAAGCAATTCTCATTCAGGCATACCGGACACGTATCTTCCGGCCTTTGACCTTGCCACTCTCAAGCCTTGACAAAGCCTTGGCTGCCAGCGACTTGTCAACCGCCACAAAGCACTGATGGTCGAACAGATCGATCTTGCCAACAGCTCCTCCGGGCAAGCCCGCTTCACCGGTCAACGCACCCATAACGTCACCCGGGCGAACCTTGTCCTTTCGGCCACCGGCAATACACAGGGTTCTCATGGCGGGTGTGACAGGCCGCAGCGGCGTCGCCAGCAGGGCCTCTGTGTCTCCCCAGGCCACGCTGCGCCCTCTTTCGGATTCAATACGGCTGATCTTGTGGCCCTGGGCCGGGGTGCAGAAGGTAACGGCATGGCCCTGCTCTCCCGCACGGCCGGTTCGCCCGATCCGATGAGTGTGGACTTCAGGATCTCGCGCAGGTTCAGCATTGATAACTAACGGCAGAGACTTTATATCCAGGCCTCGGGCAGCCACATCGGTGGCAACCAGGATGGAGCAGCTCTGGTTGCCAAAGCGCACCAGCACGCTGTCGCGCTCCCTTTGCTCCAGATCTCCATGCAGTGGCAATGCGGAAAAGCCTCGCTCACCAAGTTCCTGCGCCATCTCGTCACACTGCTGTTTGGTAGTACAGAAAACGATACAGGACTCAGGCTGTCGCTGAGAAAGCAGCGCCACAATGGCATCCGATTTCGATTGCGGCGACACTTCGTAGAACAGCTCTTCGATATCGGGATTGTCGCCGACTTCTTCAGCACGAACGTCTATCGGGCTTTTCTGATACTGCTTGCTCAGTTCACGGATGGGCGCAGGCCAGGTCGCCGAAAACATCATGGTCTGGCGGGAAGACGGCGTCTGGGAGAGGATACCTTCCATTGCTTCCTGAAACCCCATGTCCAGCATCCGGTCCGCTTCATCAAGCACCACGGTTTTCAGGCGAGCCAGCGAGAGGGTCTGCTTGCGCAGGTGGTCCTGGATCCTGCCCGGTGTACCAACGACAATATGCGCACCATGGCTGAGCGATCCGATCTGCGGCCCGATGGCAACACCACCACACAACGTCAGCACCTTGATGTTATCCCGGGCCCGCGCCAGTTCCCTGATCGCCTTGGCCACCTGATCCGCCAGTTCACGGGTCGGGCATAGCACCAGAGCCTGAACCGCAAACAGCCGGGGATTGAGCCGCTCAACCAGACTGATACCAAAGGCGGCCGTTTTGCCACTACCGGTTCTGGCCATGGCGATGACGTCCTTCCCGGCCAGTCCCGGTGCAAGGGCCTTCGCCTGAATCTCTGTGGGCCGGGCAAAACCCAGCTGGTCCAGATTCGAGCGCATGGCAGAAGACAAACCGAAATCGTTAAACGAAGACATAGAAGAAAATCCCGGAATCAGCGGAAGCTGGTTATGAAGGCAATAATGAGGGCGTATACTGACGTCAGATGATACCAGAATTTGCAACCGAAGAATGGAGTTACTGATGGCATCCCTTCAGGATCAACTGCTGAAAGCCGGCCTTGCCGACGAGAAAAAGGCGAAAACGATTCGCAGCGAAAAACGAAAGCAACGCAAGCAGCAACCCAAGGGTGCTGCCCAGGTCAACGAGGCTGAAGTAAGAGCTCGACAGGCTCGCGAGGAAAAGGCTGAGCGGGACCGCCAGCTCAATCTTGAGCGCCAGAGAGCTGCCGAGAAGAAGGCGGTCCAGGCCCAGATTCGTCAGCTGGTCGAAACCAATCGCCTGGACCGGAGCCGTGGCGAAACCTCGTATCAGTTTGTCCATGACAAAAAGATCAAAAAGATTTTTGTGGATGACACAATGGTTGATCAGCTTTCCCGTGGCCGGCTGGCCATTGTCCATGTAAACGATCAATACGAGATCGTGGCAGAAGGCGTTGCCCGGAAGATCATGGAGCGTGATGAAAATGCCGTCGTAGTGCTCCACGATCGCAACAAGGACGACGTCGGAGAGGATGATCCCTACGCCGGCTATGAGATCCCCGATGACCTGATGTGGTAACCAGGCACTCTGGTCCTGATAGCATTCAGGGCCAACCTCCCCTCATTCCGTATCGCATCCAGAATACAGCCGGTAATCATCTGTAACTGTAAAGTTCTGGAATACGCAGCCGTAAAGCGACTTAATATAAGTCAAACAAAAGCCACCTTTACCCCCTTCATGTGTCAGAAAAGTCTTCGCGCTTTGAACTGAAGACATTGAGCGGTAAAGGTTCCACCGGCAAACCTCACATCCTCCAGGGACATGACCACAATGCGTTTTCCAGAATTCCTCACCGATATGACCATTCGAACCAGACTGGCCGGCGGCTTTGCCATCCTGCTGTTACTGACCATTCTGGTGGGCCTGGTGGGTGACCGGGCACTGGACAGCTATAGCCAGAGATCAAACATCGTTGCCCTGCTCGGGCAAGTGAATACCCGGCTTACCGAAGCACGCGTCGAAGAAAAGAACTTCCTGCTGACAGGCCAGGCCAGTGCCGTTGAAGGCGTTCAGGCTCAGGGCGACCGCGTTCTTGAGTTAATCACCGAGATCAGGCCCCTTCTGGTCGCTCGCCAAGACATTAGCATGCTCGACAGCATTCAGGCGGACGTTAAGCAGTATCAACAGCTTATGGGTGATGTTGAGAAAAACATCGCTGACCGGGAAGAGGCCCTGAATCGGCTGGAAACCGGCGCCAGAATTTTCGGTTCCTCCCTGAAGGCCCATAGCTCGCTGTTCTTCGCGTCAGCAATTTTTGAAGACATGCGCAGGTCAGAGCGAAAATTCCTGATCGAGCATGATGAAGCCAGCGTCAAGGCGTTTCTTGGCGACGCCAAAAGGGTTCAGGGCCCGCTGAAATCGGCAGCCATTACCGCTGAAGAAAAAGAACAGATCAATGCGGCGCTCGACACCTACGTGAGCGAGTTCCAGACGGTTGTTGAGCTGATTCAAACGGGAAAACATCTATCAGAACAGATGGTGAGCACTGCCAGAAAGGCCATCGAATCCGCCAACAGTCTTCGCGCCCTGCAGGCCGGAAAGATGGAGGCAGATCGCCAGCAGGCAACCTGGCTGATCTATGGCGCCACCGGGGTCGCACTCATGCTGGGCATATTGATGGCCTATCTCATAACCCGGGCGATCGTGGCTCCGGTCAACCAGGCAGTAAGCATCGCCACTGAAGTTGCCTCCGGCAATCTGACGGTCGACATAAACACCTCTGGAACCAACGAAATCGGCCGCTTGATGGCGGCGCTCGCAACCATGGTAACCAGCCTCCGGGAATTGGTCAGAAGCATCGAGTCCGGTGCCGCCAACATCGCAGCCTCAGCCGAGCAACTTTCTACCGTCACCAGCCAGACCAGTGATGGCATTAATCGCCAGAAGCAGGAGACCGACCAGGTTGCAACGGCTATGAACGAAATGACGGCTACCGTCAGCGAAATCGCCCGAAGCGCTGAGCAGGCCTTCTCGGTGGCAACCGACGCCGCCAGCCAGGCAAGCGACGGTGAGCGGGAAGTCCGGGAAACGGTGGATCAGGTGAACAATCTCGCCCGGGAAGTGAGCCAGAGCATGGAAACCATTCAGGGTCTGCAAAAGGAAACTGCCAACATCGGTACCGTTCTGGATGTCATAAAATCAGTGGCGGAGCAGACCAACCTTCTTGCACTCAATGCCGCCATTGAGGCAGCGCGCGCCGGGGAGCAGGGCCGGGGCTTTGCTGTGGTAGCCGATGAAGTGCGTTCCCTGGCCCAACGGACCCAGTCGTCGGCCCAGGAGATCGAGACCCTGGTAACGTCGCTCCAGAGCAGCGCCGGAAATTCGGTATCCGCCATGGAATCCAGTACGACAATGGCCTCCAACACGCTGGAGCGCGCCACAGCAACAGGCACAACGATTGAGCGCATTACCAGGGCCGTTGAAGACATCAAACAATACAACAGCCAGATTGCCACAGCATCCGAACAGCAGACTTCTGTGGCCGAGGAAATCAATCAGAATATTACCAGCATCCGGGACGTTACCGACCAGTCAGCGGCCTCGTCCAACCAGACCGCCAGCTCCAGCAGCGAGCTGGCCAGGCTGGGCAGTGAACTCCAGAGCCTTGTGTCGCGATTCAGGCTCTGAACCTCCGGCACTGACAATAGAGCACCAGCTGACCGTTACACGATGGCTGGCGCTCTGCCGCTAACAACGGAGCCTTCTAACTCAGCCGGTGGCGGGTAAAAATCTCCCGTATTTCCCGCTCTTCCTCCGCCGGTATACTGACTTTCACCACTTTGGCCTCCTCATCGATGAAAATGTTATCTTGCGGGATGCCCGACCCGACGAGATCATCCCAGACATTTTTGGCCTGATCGTGGTCTTCGTAGGAGCCGTTGACTGTCTTGTTCATAGTGGACCTCCTTTTTTTGCCGTAAGCTTTCTTTACACTTTCAAGGTTAGGCACGGAGGTGAGGTTTGCGCAAATATCGATCAGGCTGAAATTGACTGAGGGCAAATAAGAGCGCCATACAAAGCAAAACGCCTCAGCCTGTGGGGTTCACAAACTGAGGCGTCTCGATCTTGATATGGCGCGGCTGGGAGGATTCGAACCTCCGACCGCCTGGTTCGTAGCCAGGTACTCTATCCAGCTGAGCTACAGCCGCTTAAAACTTGTGGCAGGTTGATCGATGGCGCGGCTGGGAGGATTCGAACCTCCGACCGCCTGGTTCGTAGCCAGGTACTCTATCCAGCTGAGCTACAGCCGCACATTGATCACTTGCTGTGGTTGAATGCTACCTCAACCTGTCTCGCTTTCCCCGATAAGGAAATGGCGGAGAGGGAGGGATTCGAACCCTCGGTACGATTGCTCGTACGGTTCCTTAGCAGGGAACTGGTTTCAGCCACTCACCCACCTCTCCTTGAGAACGGGGCGTATACTACCATAATTTTTCTGTTTTCATAGGGTTGACACGAAGTTTTTCGGACTCGTTTCAGCCCGCCATCAAAAAAGCCGTTCAGGTTTCCCGTGAACGGCTTTGTGTCTCTCAGCTGTTGCCAGGTTCCGGCTCTTCCGAGCCTTTTTCCGACTGGATTCGCTGGTAGATTTCCTCGCGGTGTACCGCGACTTCCTTAGGGGCATTTACACCAATGCGCACCTGGTTACCCTTCACTCCCAGAACGGTGACGGTAATATCGTCGCCGACCATCAGAGTTTCGCCTACACGGCGGGTTAGAATCAACATATCCCTTACTCCCTATTCAGAGCTACCTGTTCCGACAAATGGTTTTTTATCTACTTATTGCTTTTATAGTGGGATCACTTACTGATCTAAAGACGCACATTTACTTATACAGTTCACGTTTGTCATAGGCTCAGTATATGATGCCCTTTTCCAAGGCCCCGCGGGCTGACCTCTGCCTGCGGATTTCAGACCTCTTCCGATACCGCAGGCTTGTCCAGTTCAAATGCACTGTGAAGCGCCCGAACGGCAAGCTCAAGGTATTTCTCATCGATCACTACGGAAATCTTGATTTCCGATGTGGAGATCATCTGGATGTTTATGCCCTCGTTGGACAGCGCCTCAAACATCTGGGTTGCCACACCAGCGTGGGAGCGCATACCCACACCCACAATGCTGACCTTGGCAATCTTGCTGTCGCCAGCCACTTCGCGGGCGCCAAGTTCATCGGCCACCCTCTGGAGCACCTCTTTCGCCCGCTTGAAATCGTTGCGATGCACGGTGAACGTGAAGGCGGTACGGTTATCCTCGCCCACGTTCTGAACGATCATATCCACTTCGATATTGGCGTCGCTCACCGGCTTCAGAATACGCAGCGCGCTGCCCGGCGTATCCGGTACGCCGGCGATGGTCAGTTTGGCTTCATCACGGTTAAAAGCGATGCCGGAAACAACCGGTTGTTCCATGGCGTTTTCATCCTCAAGAGTAATCAGGGTGCCCTCACCTTCCTGGAAGCTGGAGAGAACCCTTAATGGAACGTTGTATTTACCTGCAAATTCTACCGAGCGGATCTGGAGGACTTTCGAGCCCAGACTCGCCATCTCGAGCATTTCCTCGAACGTGATCCGCTCCAGCCTGCGCGCAGTGTCCACAACTCGGGGATCGGTTGTATAGACACCATCTACGTCTGTGTAGATCTGACACTCATCGGCCCTGAGGGCTGCGGCAAGAGCCACCGCCGTGGTATCCGATCCGCCCCGCCCAAGCGTGGTGATGTTTCCACTTTCGTCGATTCCCTGGAATCCGGCAACCACCACTACCCGGCCCGAATCCAGATCTTCGCGCATGCGCTGCTCATCGATCTGTTTGATCCGCGCCTTGGTGTGGCTGCTGTCCGTGAGAATTCGGACCTGGGAGCCGGTATACGAACGCGCTTCGCAGCCACGCTTCTGCAACGCCATGGACAGAAGCGCTATCGTTACCTGCTCACCCGTGGAGACCAGCACGTCCATCTCACGGGGCGTCGGCTCCTCCATGATGTTATTGGCCAGGGCAATCAAGCGGTTGGTTTCTCCGCTCATGGCAGATACGACAACAACCACATCGTGACCGTCCTTGCGAAAACGGCATACCTTGTCGGCTACCGCCTCAATACGTTCGGTTGTTCCAACCGATGTGCCACCAAATTTCTGAACCAACAGAGCCATTGTTTTCCCAATATCCGAAACGGGGACTCACAGCGGAGTATTGCTCCGCCAATTAAAAGAAACGGGCAGGATTATAAACCCCTGCCCGCTGACAAAAACAGTTGCTTAAGCGATATTTTTCTCGACCCAACCGGCGACGCCTGCCAGGGCATCCTCGAGCCTGGACGGATCGTTTCCACCGCCCTGGGCCATATCGGGTCGCCCCCCGCCCTTGCCGTCGACCTGGGCCGCCAGGTGTTTCATCAGATCCCCGGCCTTGATCCGGTCAGTGGCTGACTTGGTCACACCGGCCACCAGAGTCACCTTGCCATCTTCCACGCTGGCAAGAACCACCACACCTTCGCCCAGTTTGTTCTTGAGCTGATCGGCCGTTTCCATCAGGGCCTTGCGGTCAGCGCCCTCAAGTTCGGAAGCCACCACCTTGAGCCCGGCCACATCAACAGCTGTGCTGGCCAGATCGGTACCGGCAGAAGAGGCAAGTTTCGCCTTCAGGGCATCCACTTCCTTTTCAAGCTGACGATTGCGATCAATGGTCTGCTGAACCTTTTCAACCACGGACTCCCGGGAACCTTTCACCAGGCGGGCCGCTTCCCGCAGGGTGCGCTCGGTACCATCAATCCAGTCCAGCGCCCCCATGCCAGTCACCGCCTCTATACGACGGACACCGGAGGAAATGCCACTTTCAGAGGTAATCCGGAACAGACCAATGTCACCTGTGCGGGAAACGTGGGTACCGCCGCAGAGTTCGACAGAGTAGTTGTCGGTACCCATGCTGAGCACCCGGACCACATCCCCGTATTTTTCACCGAACAGCGCCACAGCGCCCTTCTCCTGAGCCTTCTCCATGTCGGTAATTTCGGTCTGTACCGGGCTGTTTTCCAGGATCTGTTCGTTCACCTGGCGCTCGATCTCACGAAGCTGTTCCGGGGTAACGGCCTCGAAATGGGAGAAATCGAAACGCAGCTTGTCCGGATCCACCAGTGACCCCTTCTGGCTCACGTGCTCACCCAGCACTTTGCGCAGGGCTGCATGCAGCAGGTGAGTCGCGGAGTGATTACGCTTGGTGCGCTCACGGCGGGCATGATCAATTCGCGCGTCTACTTCCAGCCCGGGGAACAGCTCGCCTTCGATCAGGGTGCCAAGGTGCAGATGGTTGTCCCCTTCCTTGCGCGTATCCGTCACCTTGAACCGACCACCGCTCCAGGTCAGCAGGCCGGTATCACCGACCTGACCACCGGATTCAGCGTAAAAAGGCGTGCGCTCAAGCACCACAACGGCTTCATCACCGGCTTCAGCGGTCTTCTCTTCACCACCCACAATCACTGCGCGGATTTTCTCGTGGCCGTCAATGTGCTCGTAACCGGTAAACTCGGTCTTACCCTCCAACTGCAGACCGGCGGCGTTGTAGTCGATACCGAACTTGCTGGCTGCCCGGGCGCGCTCGCGCTGAGCTTCCATGGCTTTTTCATAGCCTTCGTAATCCAGCGTCAGGCCCCGCTCGCGGGCGATGTCGTTGGTCAGGTCAACCGGGAAACCGTAGGTGTCGTAGAGTGTGAAGATGGTCTCGCCCGGAATTTCGCTGCCCTTGAGCTCGGCAATGTCCTGCTCGAGCAGGCGCAGGCCCTTGTCCAGGGTCTTGGCAAACTGCTCTTCTTCCTGCAGCAACACCTTTTCAATCTGTTTGCGGCTGCTGACCAGTTGCGGGAAGGCAGCGCCCATCAACTCGCACAGGGCACCGGTGAGCTTGTAGAAGAACGGCCCGGTGGCACCCAGTTTGTTACCGTGGCGTGCGGCACGGCGAATGATCCGGCGCAGCACAAAGCCGCGTCCCTCGTTAGACGGCATAACGCCATCTGCGATCAGGAAGGCGCAGGAACGAATGTGATCGGCGACAACGCGCAGGGATGCTTCCGTGGTGGCTGCACCGCCCAGAATCTGGGAGGCTGCTGCCAAAAGATCCTGGAACAGATCAATCTCATAATTGCTGTGCACACCCTGCAGAACCGCAGTGATCCGCTCCAGCCCCATACCCGTGTCAACAGACGGTTTGGGCAGATTCAGCATCTCACCGTCGGCGGTGCGGTTGTACTGCATGAACACCACGTTCCAGATTTCGATGTAGCGATCACCGTCCTCTTCCGGCGAACCGGGAGGCCCACCAGCGACATCCGGGCCGTGATCGTAGAAGATTTCGGTACAGGGACCGCAGGGACCGGTGTCGCCCATCTGCCAGAAGTTGTCAGAGGCGTAACGGCCACCCTTGTTATCGCCAATACGGACGATACGGTCTGCCGGCACGCCGATTTCCCTGTTCCAGATATCGAAGGCCTCGTCATCTTCCGCGTAAACGGTAACCCAGAGTTTTTCCTGTGGGAGATTCAGCCAGTGTTCACCGGTCAGGAATGTCCAGGCGTAGTTGATCGCTTCGCGCTTGAAGTAATCACCGAAACTGAAGTTGCCCAGCATCTCGAAGAAGGTGTGGTGACGGGCGGTGTAACCGACGTTTTCGAGGTCGTTGTGTTTGCCACCGGCGCGGACACATTTCTGGGAGGACGTTGCCCGGGTGTAGTCGCGCTCTTCACGACCCAGGAACAGGTCCTTGAACTGGTTCATTCCCGCATTCGTAAACAGCAATGTGGGGTCGTCCGCAGGTACCAGCGAACTACTTGGAACAATGGTGTGACCTTGCTGCTTGAAATAATCGAGGAACGCCTGTCGCAACTCTGCGGTTTTCATAGCCCTTTGATACCTTTCCAGAAACCCGGCGGGGACGCCGCCGGGTCCGCGATTGAATACGAATACTTACATGCTTGTGCAAATCCGCTACTCTAGCACACGCCGAGAACAGGAAAAACGTGAAACATCACAGGAGACTCCATGCCCCGACGCTTCCATGACGCCGAGGAACTATTGCCACCAGCCACCGCCCTCAAACGCGCCCTTGCCATTATTTACGACGGGTTGATCAGCATCGCCGTGCTGCTTGTTGCCACCTGGAGCTATACCATGGTGGCCGGCTGGATCACCGGCTGGGACCGGTACGAGCAAAGGGCAGAAGCGGGCCAGCTTTCCGGTGACCCCGGCCTGACCTTCGTTCTGTTCCTGGTGCTGTATCTGTTTTTCGGCTACTTCTGGACCCGAATCGGGCAGACTCTGGGCATGCAGGTGTGGCGGGTTCGCATCGAAAACCTGGACGGCACCTCGGTAAGCTGGACCCAGGCTCTGCGGCGCTATGTGACCGCCGCTGCGGTCATCTTCCTCACCCTGCTGGCAAGCTACTACCTGGGCGCCGCCGCCCTGTTCCTGTCCATCCCGGCGATTATCGCCCTGTTCTATCCGATCAACGGCCTTTCTGTCACCGATCGCCTCTCAGATAGCGTCGTTGTCGCACTGCCCAGAGACTCCGGCAAGAAGCAGCCGTCCGGTCGCTGATAATCCGGGCCTTGATGTGGATTGCGCCGCGCCGGTCAACCGGCCCGGCGCATCAGCACAGCCCCGGCCACCGCACTGATCGCAATCGGGATCAGCACCGCCAGCATCGGATTGAAGCCATAGACCACGCTCATGGGGCCCAGAAGGTCCTGCATGTATTTGAAGAGCAACCCTACCAGAAGGCCGGTAAATACCCGGAACCCCATGGTGACGGACCTCAGGGGGCCAAAGATAAAGGAAATGGCCACCAGCACCATGACCGCAGTTCCCAGCGGCATCAGGGCTTTTTTCCAGAACGCCAGCCAGTACTGTGCGGCATTCAGCCCCTGCTCATCGAGGTAGGAGGCGTAGGTATAAAGCCCCGTCATGGAGAGATCCCCGGGCTCCACAATCAACACGCTCAGGACACCGGGAGTGAGCCCGGTATCCCAGCGCAGCACCTGATGCTTCTCAAGGCGCGTCGCCCTGTCCTCGATATGGGTAATTCGAACATTCTCCAGCAGCCAGTGATCGCCCTGATATATCGCTCTCTCGGCAAAACTTGACGACTGCAGGCTCATTTCCTCATTGAAGCGGAACAGTGAAACTCCATGCAGAACGCCGTTGGGCTGAACCGCATTAAGGTGCATGAACACGTTGCCCTCGCGATGCCAGACACCCTGGGCGGTGGCGACCCGCTTTCCGCTACCCAGAGCAACTGCCTTCTCGCTCTGTGCGTAACGTTCGGCCGGCGGAGCAAGGTATTCACCGATCAGCACACCGATCACCACGATGACCAGTGTGGGCTTCATGGCCGACCAGACAATCCGTTTGAGGGAGACACCAGCGGCACGGATCACGGTAAGCTCTGATGAACTGGCCATGGACCCGAGGCCAATCAGGCAGCCCATGAAGGCACCCAACGGCAGATAGTCGTAGATCCGCCTGGGCAGCGTCATCAAAACGTACCAGAGCGCCTGCGGAATCTGGTAATTGTTACGGGTGTCCTCCAACTCTCCGATAAAGGCGAAAATCAGATCGAGGGAGAGCACCACCACCATGACCAGCAACATGGCGCCACCGACAGTGCGCATGGTGTAGCCGTCAATCTTGCGCATGGGCAGCCCCCTCCCTGGTCAAGCGACGGCGATACAACCACGCCGGTCCGAACTGCAGCCAGAGGCCGAGGGCGAGAAACAGGGCGTGGACCCAAAGCATTCCCAGCCACTCCGGAACCTTCCCGCTGGCCAGGGCATCACGCGCCACAATCAGCAGCCCCAGATAGGTGATATAGACCAGCATGGCCGGTAACAGATGGAAAAACCGGCCCTGCCTCGGGTTCACCCGGCTCAGACGCACTGCCAGAAGAGTCACGATCGGAACAATCAGGGGAAGGGAGAGGCGCCAGTGCAGTATCGCCCGGTCTGCCGGCTTGTCGGATGCCCAAAGCTGGGCGGTGCTGACACCCTCCTCCAGATCAACCTTGCCAGAGTTACCACTCTCGATCTTCAGTCCGTACGCACCAAATTCGGTAATCTGGTAGTCAAGCGCTCCGGGCTTACCATCGAAGCGGGCCCCTTCTTCCAGAACCAGAAACCGGCTCCCGGTGTCCTCATCAATCAACTGGGAGCCACTCTCTGCGGTAATGATACTCAAGCCCTCTTCACGTTGGCCGTATTCCGCAATGAATACCCCTTCAAGCCTGCGCTTGTCATCACTGAGGCCTTCGGTGTAGGTCACCCGCCCCCCCGACATCAATTTCTGGAAACGCCCGGGCGCGAGCATTTCAAACTCCGTGGCTTTCGCCTGGTTAGCCAGAATACGCTCTACCTGCTTCATCCCCCAGGGCGACACATACAGGCTCATCGCGCCAACAAGCAGCATGACCGGAAGACTGCCGATCAGCGTCTTGGCCAATAGCTGTCGATCACTCAGCCCACAGGCCGAGAGTACGGTCATTTCACTTTCGAGGTACATCCGGCCATAGGCCAGCAGAATGCCAATGAACAGCCCCAGGGGGACGATCAGTTCGAGAAAGCCGGGAAACCGGTAGGCCATGATGGTCAGCAGAACGTCGGCTGATATTTCGCCTTCTGCGGCGTTACCCAGGTATTTGAGGAAGCGCCCACTCATGAACACCAGTAACAGGATGCCCGAGACGGCAACCATGCTGATCATGACCTGGCGAATGAGGTAACGGAAGATGATGCTCAAATCGGTCTCTCTGGCCGTATCCGGTGAAACATGCAGGATGCTGGGAACTGCGCGTATTCTATGTAACCTTGATGCCGAATGACAGAGCAGCGGTGTTACGTCGGCATGAGTGGCGGGACAGGGAGTCGGGCGACGCCAACGGCTTGATAATTTTCCTCCCAGCCCCAATGCTAGGGTAGATCACGATCAAGAACGATTCCCGCCGCCGGCGGATGTCTCGCGGAAAATCAACAGGAGTTGCCATGAATTTCAGCCTGAGCAGTAAAGCTATCGCCAGCACCAAAGCGGACTGTCTCGTTGTCGGCCTGCCAGAGAAGGGTACCTGGCCGCAATCCACCAATCAGGCGGATGAAGCGCTGGACGGGCTGATCAGCAAGCTCCAGAAAGCCGGCGACCTGACCGGCAAGAACGCCACCACAACGGTGGTTCCGCTGACCGACCAGCCCTGGAGCCGCCTGATGGTGCTTGGCACCGGAAACGACGCTGATCGGAGCCCGGCGAACTACCGCAAAGCCCTGATTGCGATGATGGCCGCGCTGAAAGACGGCCCTTCCAAAAGCGTTGCGGTTGCCCTCGCAGACACCCCGGTAACCGGGGAAGACGCAACCAGCTCCGAGGCCGCCCGCCTCAGCCTGATCGGCCGCACGCTGGAAGATCAACTCTACACATTCAGCGACTTCAAGAGTGAAAAACCGGCCACCCGCAAACTGAACAAAGTCGTTGTGGTTGCCTCGAGTGCCGCCAGGGATCTGAAAGATGCGTTCAACCTCGGACTGGCCACCGGACGCGGCATGAATTTCACCCGGGACCTGGGCAATACCCCGCCCAACATCTGCCACCCGGAGTGGCTGGCCCAGCAAGCCAAGAAACTGGCCAAGGACTACGACTGCATCAAGACCGAAGTGCTTGATGAAAAGCAGATGGAAAAGATGGGCATGAACACCATCCTCGCCGTGGGCAAAGGCAGCACCCAGCCGCCGCGCCTGATCGTGATGGAATACCGGGGCGGTAAGGCCAAGGACAAACCCCATGTACTTGTCGGCAAAGGCATCACCTTCGATACCGGCGGCATCAGCCTGAAGCCCGGCGAGGGCATGGATGAGATGAAATACGACATGGGCGGCTCCGCCAGTGTCTTCGGCGCCATGAAAGTCCTGGCTGAAACCCAGCCCAGGATCAACGTGGTGGCCGTGGTTGCCGCAGCGGAAAACATGCCGGACGGCGGCGCTTCCCGCCCGGGCGATATTGTAACCACCCTGTCGGGCATGACCGTCGAAATCC
>Ga0247720_100382_pt1 | contig 17209 bp, 9 predicted proteins | sample MSEWel2015_12_15_FD_189078 | JGI IMG/M metagenome (GOLD analysis project Ga0247720, IMG submission 189078) | Subsurface sediment microbial communities from gas well in West Virginia, United States - MSEEL Well Study Marcellus 3H_2015_12_15 | ecosystem: Environmental > Terrestrial > Deep subsurface...
CTCATTTTCAAGGCGGATAACCTCGGCCCTTACCTCATCCACCCGCGATCGAGCTTCAAGCCATTCGGCACGCGTGGCAAAGCCTCTGTCGAGCATTTCCTGAAGCTGTCTCATCTGGCGACGATGACTTGTGAGCTCCTGTTCGAGCACCGTTTTGAGCCGCTCAAACCGGCGAACGTCGAGAAAAGACAACAGCGCTTTTGTGCCGATCTCGCTTCGCGTCGCCTCGAACTGTGCCCGGGTTTTGTCCACTGAGCGCCTGGCCTTATCGATTTGTTCAAAGGCCTGCTTCGAATACAACACCTGGCTCACACCGACATCAAGACGACTGGGATCGTCTGATCCATCGACAACACGGCCCAACCCGATATCCCGCTTATACCAGGTTTTGCCGTAACCTGCGGTGAAATCCACCTGAGGCTTCACTCCGGCCCAGGCTTCGTCTACCCTCGCCTTTTCTTCCTGAACGAAGGTTTGCTCGCCACGCAACTCCGGGTTCCGGTTAATGGTACTCAGATAGGCCTGCTGAAAAGAAACCGGCTCAGCAGGGGCCGGGGCGGCGGAGAGCGCCAGGCCCAGCCCTGCGAGACCATATAACACTTGATGCCTCAAAGACCCTCCTCAGGCTTCGCGAAATGCTTTTTCCGATAGGCGGATGAACGGGTCCAGCAAATACTGGAGCACGGTCCGTTCGCCGGTGCGAATCATCACTTCTGCAGGCATGCCGGGAACCAGGAACATGTCCTGTTCATCCAGGGTATCGAGCCCCTGTTCGGTCAGCCTCAGGCGGACCTCATAATAACTTTCGCCGGTTTTTTCATCCTGGAACGTATCGGCGGATATGGTAACCACCTCGGCCTCGATAACATGGGCTAGCTGGAAATTGAACGCCGAAAGCCTCACATCGGCGTTCTGGCCCGGCTCAATGCGATCGATTTCCGTTGGTGCCACCCGGGCCTTGATGGCCAGAAGCTGGTTAACCGGGACTATTTCCATAAGCGTCTCGCCCGGCTTTACAACGCCACCCTCAGTGTGCACTTTGGTTCCTACAACAGTGCCGGCTACCGGTGCCTTGATAACCATGCGGCTCAGCGTATCCAGGAGGGTTGTTTCCCGCGCCATCAAATCCGCTTTCTTTTGCTGCACTTCCCGCAACCGGGTGGTGACCTTCTCCATGAATTCTTCACGGGTAACCAGTAACTCGGAGCGCGTTGAGCTGATTTCCGAGCGAAGCCGCCCTATCTCGGACTCGGTGGATTCTTTTTCCGCTTTCAGCCTCAGCAGTTCCCGTTCCATTTCGTTGATCCGGATCCGGTCGGCGAGTTGGCGCTCGTAAAGTTCCCGCCAGTCCGTCACCTCCTGCTCAAACGAGGCGATCCGCGCACTGAGGGTCTGGCTGACGGCCTTCTGCCCCCGGATTTGCTGCTGCAGTGAGTCAATCTTCTGGTTCAGGATGTCAATTCTTGCCTGCAGGCCGTCTCTTCTGGCATCAAACAGGGCTTTCTGCCCCTCAATGATGGCCACTACGGCGGGCTTTTCCGACTGGCTGGTGAGCCGCTCCGGGAACTGTACGGCGGCTTTTCCGGAGCGCTCGGCAAGCAGGCGCGCCTCCTCCCCGAGAATTTCCAAAAGCTGTGATTGTACGATTTCCAGCTCGGAGCGTGGGCGGACATCAGAAAGCTTGATGAGAACCTCGCCCTCTTCGACTCTGTCGCCGTCATCCACCAGAACTTTATCGACAACCCCCCCTTCAAGATGCTGGACCAAACGATTCTGGGTGCTGACCATCACTTCGCCTACCGCCACCGCGGCGCCGTTGACCGGCGCAAGAGCTGCCCAGCCGCCAAACCCGACAAAGGTCAGGAGCACCACCAGCATCCCAAGCCTGGCACGAAAGCTGTGGTCGGTTTCGATTTGTGGAATTGACGAATCCACTGGCGCTTTCTGGTATTCGCCTTCAAGCATCTCGCCGGTTATCTCGCGGCTCATACCTTGCTCCCTCCCAAGGCGGTCTGCTTGCCTTTTCCAACGTTGATACGACCATCCTGCAGAGCTCGCATGACATCATCTCTGGCCCCAAAGCCGGCAACCTGGCCCTCGGAGAGCACCAGCATTTTATTGACCAGCCGCAGAATAGGCTTTCGGTGGGATATGAGAATAACGGTGGCCTGTTTCTCCCTGAGCGCTTCGAGCGCATCAACCAGCCCCTGCTCGCCCTGGTCGTCAAGATTGGAATTGGGCTCGTCCAGTACGATCAGCCTCGGATCCCCGTATACTGCCCGGGCCAGGCCTACACGCTGCCGCTGGCCACCGGAAAGCGCGCCCCCCGTTGCGGTAATGTGGGTGTCGTAGCCATTGGGCAGACGCAGGATCAGCTCATGCACGCCCGCCAGCTTCGCAGCAGCAACAACCGCTTGAGGGTTTACTTCACCAAATCGGCATATATTTTCACTGACTGATCCCTCGAAGAGCTCGATGTCTTGTGGCAGGTAACCGATATAGGGGCCCAGCTGGGCTTTGTCCCACTGGTGGATATCGGCACCATCAAGCCGCACAGTGCCGTTCTGCAGGGGCCAGACCCCGAGAACCGCCCGCGCAAGGGAGGATTTGCCGGCCGCACTGGGGCCGACGATGGCCAGCATGTCGCCCTTGTCTATGCTGAACCCGACCCCTCTCAATGCCGGAGTCGCTGCACCAGGCGGGACCATAACAAGCGCCTCCACCGACAGGGCTCCTTCCGGTGCCGGCAATGGCATGCCTTCATTGCCTGTGGGATATTGCTCAAACAGCTGATTCAGGCGCTGATACGCCTGACGGGCCGATGAGAAGCCTTTCCAGGAGCCGATCATCAGGTCCAGCGGCGCCAGGGCCCGGCCCAACAAAATGGAGCCGGCAATGAGCATGCCCGGTGTGATTTCCTGCTCTATGGCCAGGTAGGCACCAAGCCCAAGAATCAGTGACTGGAACATCATGCGCAGCGTTTTCGACAGATTGCTCAGCACCGCGGCACGATCACTGGCGTCAGACTGGTCCTTCAGAAAGCTGACATGTTTCTCCAGCCACTTGTGGCGGAGGCTGCTTTCCATGCCCATGGCTTCAACCACTTCGGCATTGCGCAGGCAGGAATCGGCATAGCGCGAAGACTGGATGCTTTTGGTGTTTGCGGAACCCAGGGGCTCTTTGGTGAGTTTTTCGTTCACCCAGGCCAGAGCCACCAGGATCACCGCGGCGACGACGGCGAAGATACCGAACCAGAGATGAAAGGCAAAAAGCACGGCAATAAAAATGGGCAACCACGGGCCATCAAAAAAGGCAAACAGGCCCTGGCCAGTCAGGAACTGGCGAAGCGAGGTCATGTCCTGGATTGGCTGTGAACTCTGCCTCCCGGGTTCGTTAACCGACTGTTTGAACATGGAGGCGAAGAGCTTGGTGTTCATGCTGGCGTCAAGCCGGTTCCCCAACCGCACCAGAATGGCCGAGCGCGCCATTTGAAGCAACGCCAGCGCCACGAACAGAAACACCACAATCACGGTAAGCATCAGGAGGGTCTCGATGCTCCTGCTGCCCAAAGCACGATCGTAAATCTGCAGCATATACAGGGCCGGAACGAGCAACAGCAGGTTGATAAAAAAACTGAGAAACCCGACGGAATAAAAACCGCGTTTGCACTGCTCCAGCGACTCTTGCAGGGGTGTTGGTTGCTGAGACGTTTTTGCCTTCATTTTAAGCATTCAGAAAGTTCTCTGAGTCGGTGTTTCAAGTGTATCTGCTGAGAGGCGGCGCATTATCAGCCATTGGGAGTACTGAGTCTACCCTGCAGCCGCCCGAGGGATTTGTCTGTCGGCTCAAGCACAAGGTCTGGCAACAGCCGGTAAAGGTCGGCACAGTGCAGTTCCAGATTGCTGGCAAGGCTGTGAAACGTGGACTCCCTTCCCGCGAACTTTGCCAGCGGCTTTAGAAAACCCGGCGGAAAAGCCACCAACCTGCCACGCATAGACCAGGCAGCGGCTACTATCCGGATGAGTTCGGGCGTGGACACCGGTTTTGGATCTGCGAGATTGAGAACCGGGCACGGCCATTCTTTCAGGGCGAGGAGCTTATCCACAATAACTGCAAGGTTATTGACACCCAGCACACTCCTTCGGTTTCGGACGCTGGCCAGAGGTAACGGTAATCCCGTAGCCATCAGCTTCTGGATCAACTTCAAATTCGGGCTTAGCTCAGGGCCGTAAACCATAGGCAATCGCAAGATGCACACTTGCAGGCCCTTGGCCTGATATTCCAGAAGACAGGCCTCGGCCTGCCTTTTGCTGTCCCCGTATCTGTCAGCGGGGCGCAAGGGAGCGTCTTCGAAGAATGGTGAACCAGCCGGCGAGTAATCACCATAAACTTTTGCCGTGCTGGTGAACATCAGACGGCGGACACCATGCTCCAGGCAAGCCCGGGCCAGTTTCCCGGTGGCGTCGCGATTCACTTTGTAAAGATAATCGGTCGCCGCCCGGCCAGCATTTGAAGGCAAGGAATTCACTCCGGCACAATGAATGATCGTATCGACACCAGTAAGAACCGAAGGCCAATCGATCGTATCCGAGGCAAGATCAATGGCCCTGAGGCCGGTTTTTGGTGATATTCCCGGGATACCACGCACTGCCAGGCCCCTGGCAGTGAGGTAGTCCAAAAGATAGCCTCCGATCACACCGGAGGACCCGGTGATCAGAACAGATTCCGGGCGGCGATCAGACGGGGAGCTTTCTGATATTGTCTTCTGACTGATGCTCGGAGCCTGTCGACTGGCCTTCATAAATTCCCGCGCCCCAGAGGGCATCCTGAATGTCTTTGTTGGGTCTGTACTCTGTGGGCGCTCGCTGCAGTACAGACAGGACTTTTTCACAATCAAATTGCTGGCTGGCAAGCGCAAGCTCGTCCAGCAAGGCCTCAACCTGGCGCCAGCCCAGGGCTCGCTCTCTCGCCCTCATAACTCGGGGATGACCGGTAGCCATTGGCTGATTACCAACCAGAAGCTCTTCGTAGAGTTTCTCGCCGGGCCGGAGGCCGGTGTAAATTATTTCGATATCTCCGTCCGGGTTCAATATGCTCTTTTCTTTAAGCCCCATCAGGTGGATCATTTTTCGGGCAAGGTCTGCAATTTTAACGGGCTCTCCCATCTCAAGGACAAATACATCGCCGCCCTCGCCCATGGCACCTGCTTGCAAAACCAGCTGGGCCGCCTCGGGAATTGTCATGAAGTAACGTATTATGTCCGGATGGGTGACCGTAACCGGCCCACCGTCCCGGATCTGATCCCTGAACAGCGGCACCACGGAACCGGACGAGCCCAAAACGTTGCCAAACCTGACAATAGAAAAGGTTGTGGCCGCCTGGCGCCGGGCCAGGCCCTGAAGCACCAGCTCGGCCAGACGTTTGCTGGCCCCCATTACGTTTGTCGGCCGTACCGCTTTATCGGTGGAGATGAGGACAAACCGCTGAACACCCGCATCAATCGCGGCTTCTGCACAGCGCCAGGTACCTATCACGTTGTTCTGAACACCCTCAATGATGTTCTGCTCCACCAGCGGAACGTGCTTGTAAGCGGCCGCGTGGTAAACAATATGAACACCAAACCGCCTCATGATGGCTTCGCACCGGCGCCGATGAACCACACTGCCAAGTAATGGGTGAATGGTTACTTTCAGGCTTTCTACCTGAGTGATGGTGCGCAGTTCCTTCTCGATACTGTAAAGCGCGTATTCCGATTGCTCCATCAGCACCATGCACGCAGGATTCTGGCGGACGATCTGACGGCAGAGTTCCGACCCTATTGAGCCACCAGCCCCCGTTACCAGGATCACTTTATCGCACAGGCTCGCCGAGACCATGGCAAAATCCGGGGCTACAGCTTCCCGGCCCAGCAAATCCGCGATGTCCAGATCCCGAACGTCGTTGATCCGTGCCTGGCCGGCCACCAGTTCTGACATCGAAGGCACCGTCTGTACCGGAACTGCCAGCTCCTCCAGCTTTTCAATAAGCTCTTGCCGTCTTACGCCGCTATTATCTTCCAGCGCCAGAAAAACGCGCTGAATGCCCTGCTCTCGTACAGCCCTGTTCACGGAAGCAATACCGCATACGGGAAAACCGGCAATCAGCGTTTTGTGCTTGCTGTTATCCAGAGAGACAAAGCCCATGGGCCGAAACTCTGTTCCCTGCATAAGCGCGAAGTGCAGCTGCAAGGCCCGGGCACCGGTGCCAACAATCAGTACTCGGCCTTTTGTTTTCTCCCGGGGGTGATTGATCATCGATCGGAAAACAAAGCGGGTTCCCGCGACCATGATGAATAGCAATGCCCCATAGATTACAGGTACGGAGCGCGGAACCATGGCCTGAAAAAGGTACCCGGAAATCACCAGAACAAACGCGGAAGCGGTTACCCCCGCCAGAACCACCATCAAGGCCTTTTCACTGATATACCGGATAACCGCGCGATAAAGCCCCAACCGGATGAAAACCGTTATGGTAGCCAAGGCAGTCAGCAGGAAAACCCATAGGTGGGCATAGGTGGGCAACCACAGCCAGTTCTCGAGGCGCAGAGCAAACGAGGCCCAAAGTGTGCCCAGCACGAAGGTGAGATCTGCCATTACAGAGACCAGGCGCTTCTGTGAGCGAGGCAATTCAAAAAGCCAGTTCCGTAAGCCTTCGAGCAATGCCTTCATGATTCCTTCACTCTGTCGCCGATTCCTTTCCCTGTCACTGTCATCAGAATATAATAGAGGTACTTGCCCACAGACAAGTTATCAATCATTAAGGCATCGGTAGCGGCCAGGAGCTCGGGATCGGACATATCAATACCGCGAATCTGGGCAAGCCCGGTGATCCCCGGCCGACCCCGGAGCACGCCTCTCGCTTCCCGAAGGCTTATCAGTTCTTTCTGCCCCGGCAAACATGGCCGGGGACCGACCATGCTCATGTCGCCCTTTAGCACATTCCAGAGCTGCGGGAGTTCATCCAGTTTGGTGCGGCGGAGCATTCTCCCAAGGGGGGTTATGGCTGCCGCGTCGGCAAGATGAGTCGCAACGGCTCTGGTGCCAATCCGCATGGTTCTGAACTTCACGAGGACAAACGTTTGCCCGCCTCTTCCAACCCTTTCCTGCCGGAGTATCGGGGAGCCGGTATCGAAGTAACCGGCAACGCAAAGAAGCAACAGTACTGGCCCGGAGAGAACCAGACCGACTACTGAAATAGCGATATCCAGCGCTCTTATCCCAGGCGCCTGGAGCGATTGACCCACCAGTAAAACTCCCAAACTGAATGGGCGGGAGGATAGCAGTTTTTTGCGGTGATTGTCGTGGCAAGGCTTTTACTTACCAAGAACGGGACGCATATAAACGAAAAAGCATATGTTGCCACCTGCGACATAGGTTGACGATTTTTTGGAGCTAATTTTTAGAATTATGACAATCAGGCCTGGCAAATTTTGAATTTGTGCATTATTGTCGGCGCATCTCATGTGAAAATCTGAGATGCGTCTGTAAGTCGGACTTATGTCGAGTTGAGCGGCTCCTGTCATGGAGCCGTTTTTTTATACCCGAATAAACGTAAAACTCTGCAAAATATTGAAAAAACACCATTTTCCTGACATTCCCCGGCACAACATCCTGCTAGGCTAGGCAAATTCCGATTCCCTCTGAGACCGAGGTACCAATGCGGGGTTTTTGCCGTTCTGTTTTTTTGGTGCATTGCCTGCTGGCAACTGGATCAATTCTCACACCGGCCAGCGCCGAACCATCAACGTTTCTGGACGATTTTCAGCAGCTCTCCGGTTTGCTGCAGGCCGGTGAGACAGCGCAGGGGTTGAGCCTTGCTCGTGAACTCGAGGCAGACTACGCCGGCATTCCTGAATTCGACTATCTGTATGGCCTTGCGGCAATAGCAGAGCGGGACTACAACACCGCCTCGTTCGCCTTTGAACGTATTCTGATTCTGCAACCGGACCATCACCGCGCTCGCCTGGAGCTTGCACGCAGCCAGTATCATCTTGGCAATCTGGTCATTGCCCGCCAAGGGTTCCAAAAAGTACTTGCGGCAAACCCTCCCCATGAGGTTCGCGAGCGCGTCAACGACTTCCTGGCCGCCATTGAACACAAAGAAACGACGCGCAGCCACCAATTCGGACTGAACCTGACTTTCGGGACAGGGCACGATACGAATATCCGCTCGGCAACGGACGTTGACACGGTTGAACTGTTTGGTCTGCGTTTTCTGATCCCCGAAGAAGGTCGTGAGCTGGGAGACGATTTCACGAGATGGGGTAGCGACGGCCAGTATCGATATCAGTTTTCTCAAACACAGGCCGTTTCTACCGGGCTCGGTTACGAGAGAAAAGACAATTTAACCGAAGATGACTTTGATATTTCAGAAGCCAGGTGGTTTGCGGCATATAGTCATCGGTTGGGCGATCACCAGCTTAAAGGCAAGTTGAAAGCCGATCAGTATTGGCTTGGCGAACAACCTCTGCTTCGAATTACTGGTGTAGAAACGCAGTGGCAATACCGGGCCAAAAATTCCCGACCCTATCTCTTTCTCTTCGGGGCTGCCCTGCGCTATCCGGACAACAGCTTTCAGGACCGAAATCAATACCTGGCCGGCTTGGGGTTTCAGCGTTTCTGGCCAGAGGTTGTCACTGATATTTCGGTTTATGGCGCTCATGAACCCGCCCGAGAGGACGGCGTAGCAGGTGTGGGGCGAGACCATGCTGGCGTAAATGCCTCAGTCGCCTGGCTTTTCACGTCCAATCAATCCTTGGGTTTAAAAACTGGCTACCTGCATAGCCGGTACCATGATCGCAGCGCCCTGTTTAATGAAACACGCCAGGACGAGAAGGCCAGTGCAGAGCTTTTTTGGCAGTACCGTCCAAATGCTCGCCTGAAACTGGAAATGAAGGCGACATATCGAGATAACCACAGCTCTCTGCCGATCTATAGCTACGATCAATTTGTGGCAGAGGCGGGTGTTGTCGTTCGTATTTTCTGAGGTTGGCTATGAAGGAAAAGTCGATGAATGCCCGATGGATCATGCTGATTACACTGCTGGCTTTGCTGGGATGGCCCGCTCTCTCTTACGCTTCAACCAGCCCTGCAGCGAGGGTGATCGTAGCATCGGGATCAGTTCAGGCCCTGGGCGATGATGGCTTTCGTGCACTGAAGCGACGTTCAGAAATTTTCGTCGGGGAATCGGTCATGACGGGCCCACAGGCACGCGCGCAGCTTCGCTTCTCGGACGGTGCCATCGTCTCATTAGACAGCAATTCTGAGCTATTGATCGAAGCCTATGAACGAGATGAGCGGGAGCCGGAGAAAAGCACCGCCCTGTTACGCATGGTGACCGGCGGATTGCGGTCAATTACCGGGGCTATTGCAGAGGAGTATCCGGAAGGCTACGAAATCTCCACACCACTGGCCAGCATTGGCGTGAGAGGCACCGACTTTCAGTTAGAGCTCTCTCAAGAGACGCTAGCGGTTGCGGTCTGGGATGGCGCAGTATACGTTTCGAACGAAAGTGGATCGGTAGACATTGGTCCTGCATTACCGTTCCGATTTGCCGTTGTTACCAAAGCGAACCCGGCCCCGGAACCACGCCTCGAATTACCCGCTGAATTCAACCCTTCCGAAATCAGTGAATCCTCTGCGCAGAACACATCAGAACTGAATAATACAGGCGAGGACCGCGAACAGGGCGATCAAGAACCTGTGGAGGAGATCGATTCGCTAACAGATCCGGCGACAGCAACACAAATTTCTGAGTCTCTGCCTGCGCAACAACCAGGTGCAACTTTTGACGCGCGTGATGCCCCAGCTCCGACCGAGCCGGCTCCAACTGATCCTGCTCCAACCGATCCTGTTCCAACTGAACCAGCACCAACACCAACGGAACCGGCTCCGACTGATCCGGCGCCAACCGAGCCAGCTCCGACGCCGACCGAGCCGGCACCAACCGAGCCAGCTCCGACGCCGACCGAACCAGTGCCAACTGATCCGGCGCCAACAGCTCCTGCTCCGACTGATCCAGTAATTCCTTCGTGGTTTTTGCCAGAGCAGGACAGATCAACGACCATGGTTTCGGCCCGCTACGTCACCGGACCGCAATCAGCTCGTAACTCGTCTATCCACATTGAGAAAACTACAATAGCGCCCGGTGATGATGCCCTATTGACACCTACAACAGATCGCACTTCACCTGATACTGATAGTGGCTTCATTTTTAATAACCTGGCCCCCGTTACCTCGAACAAGGTCCCCAACTTCCCGGTCTACTGGGGCAGCTGGAATGGTACCTCTGAAGTTCTTTTCTTTAGCAACACACAGCCAAATGCCGATGGCTCTTACAATTTGGGAGATTACAATGTCCGGGGTAACGAAACTCTGGGTCAACCGCTCGAACGAGCGACTTGGGCCTATTCGGATATTTCTGCGCTATCAATAACAGACATTCAGACCGTCTTACCTGGTTCCACCGTTCTGACGTTTGACTCCGGCGCAGGATTCACTTCTGGTTTTGTTATGGACAGCTACTTCACAGAGGGCGCCCTGGATGTGACGCAGTCTCGCGTGAGTTTTGATCTGGACCTGAACACCGGAAAGGTCATTGAGTCCAGCGGTGGCTTTACCCTCGCAATCAGCGGGCCGGACTTCACCGGAACATGGTCTTCTACTGACGGTGCAATCGATGTGGGATCCGATCTTTCTGGTTCATCGCCACATCTTCGCTTTGGCTATTTGGGCACAACGCTCAAAGACAACCTGGGAACCACTGTACTGGAATCAGTTGATGTGGGCGGAACTGCAAGCAGCGGTATCAACGGTTTTATTATCCCCAGCGATATTGACCCCAGCCAGCTTGGGGCTTTGGGTACGATGATTGTCAGTGGCAGAGACATTGACACTAACATCATGCGTGAAGGTTACGTTGTCTTGCTACTACAGGGACAGTGATGTGCCAAGAGCAATCCCGTGAAGGCACCGATCCTGAAATGTCCTGAGTAAGAGACGCTCACTTCTCGTTATGAATGAACGTTCCGTCCCAATTTTCCGGCGGTGGATTTATCCGGAGGCGTTTTAGCCTGTCAATGTAAAGGCTATAAAGTAACGTGGCCGGATCAGCCTTTGCGAGTTTTTGCCATATTGCTTCGGCGACCTCCCAGTCCTGACGATAATAGGCGTCGAGCGCTGCATGGTGCATTTCAGTGTGGGCAAGTATTTCGTCCGGGATTCCATCGAGACAACCCAGCGGCTCATACACCCTAACCGCTTCATTTTTGCCTTTGACAATAATCTGATCTACGAGTCTGAAGTGTATGGCTGAAGCCTGCTCTTTGGTGGCTGGGCCAACCAGGAGTTTGGCGCCGTAGAATTTTGTGATGCTTTCCAGCCGTGCCCCCAGATTCACGGCATCGCCCAGCACGGTATAAGCACGCCTGTAATTCGAGCCCATGTCGCCGACACTCATGGTGCCGGTATTAATGCCAATACCAATGTTGATTTCGGGTAAGCCGTCCCGGCGAAAGTCTTCTTTGAGATGTTCCGTTATTTTCAGCATTGAAAGTGCAGCGAGGACCGCATGGGTGGCATGATTCTCGTCCTTGAGCGGAGCGCCCCAGAATGCCATCACCATGTCACCCACGTATTTATCAACAGTCCCGCCGTGCTCAAAAATGGTCCTGGTGATCGGCGTGAAATACCGGTTGAGCATGGTTTTCAGTTCGCTGGCCGAGAGACTTTCGGAGATGGTGGTGAAGCTTCGTATATCCGAGAACAAAACAGTCATTTCCCGGGAATCGCCCTCAAAGTTGTAGGTTTTGGGGTCACGTAGCATGGCATTGATATGAGCCGAGGGAACGTATTCTCCGAACATTTTCTTGATGCGTTTCCGCCCCCGGTTTTCCCTTAAGAGCTGCTCGAGCAGATTCACCAGCAGAATCAACATTGCCAACAAGACAACCGGCGCCAGCGTAAGATCCACGCCCTGCCGTGCCCAGAGCAGGCCGTTGGCCAGAATAAGTGTGGCGACAGCACCGAAAGCCAGCACAATCATACCGATCGGAGGCAGCAGAGGAAGAAACAGGGAAAGAACCAGGCCCACAAATACTGTTACGGCCAGCTCCGCACCGGGGGCCCAATCCGGCCGGTAAGGCAGGTTTTCGGTCAGAATACCCTCGAGAACCCTGGCGTGGATGGTGGCGCCGGGCATTGCCGGGTTAACTGGAGTGCTTACCAGGTCGCCAAGGCCAATGGCGGAAGAGCCTACGATCACAAGAGCATTCTGCAGGTCTACCTGGCCCGTTCGGCCCGCAAGTACATCGGCGGCGGAGACCGTCTGGTAACCCGGCTTGCCCTTATGGTATGGAATCAGCAAATTTCCCCTGGCATCGGTAGGTATTGTCAGATCTGCAATTTCTATTGAGGTCAGCGCCGTGGCATTTCCGACTCTCGTGGTGTTGAGGGCAAGCTGATTCTCAAAAAGCAGTGTCTGTGCCATGGCCACCGCCAGAGAAGGGTAGAGCCTGTCACCAAAAACCAGTACTGCGGGTGTTTTGCGGAGCAGGCCGTCTGGATCCGGAATGGTGGTTATAAATCCACCGGCAATGGCAGCAGATTGCAGAACAGGCAGGTTTGCAGTGGCGGCAGGCATTTCGGCAACCAGAAACCCCGGAATACTGCTGGCCGGTTTTGGGAAAACCGGATCGGGAAGCTGGCCTTTGAGTGGTGTCCCGGTTGCGGACTTCTGCCGGTGCAACAGAAAGCCCAGCACGAAATCCCCCTCTGACAGAACGCGCGCCAGACGCTCATCCGCATCCAGCTGTTTCTCAAGCTGCTGCAGGCGCTCTGCCAGAGTTGCTGGCAAAGGGCCAAGGCCGTCAACAACCCGGCGGACCGGGTTTATTTCCGGTTCCGAGAACATCACGTCAAACCCGATGACGAGACTCCCCTCCTCTAATAATCTTCTGGAGAGCTTCGCAACAGTAGCCCTGCTCCAGGGCCAGCGCCCCTGGCTTTCGAGGCTTTGTTCATCCACATCAACGAAAACAATCGGGTAGGACGATCCCTGGTGGGGGAAATCCACAAAGGCAAGGCGGAGATCGTAGACCAGGGAGTTCACCCGTTGAAGGACTCTGGCCATACCTTCTGTCGGCGACAGCTGCGACGCAATAGCCGCAAGGGTCAACAGCAAACCAATCGTAATGGGTAACAGCCTCTGACCTACCCGGCGAATGTTGTTTCTCAAGGCTTTGAGATCCCACTGTTTATCAATTTACAAACCTGCGGGGGAAACTTTCGTTGTGTAACGAATTCTGACACATAAGCTACCTCGCACTGGCTGGAGTGTGCCACAATTGGCTACGTTTGGCCTCCAAATCACCAACAAAACAAAGTTCTACGCATGGAGTTCGTCTGAATGGAAAACCGGCCAGTGTGGTACGTGGCGGCAGGGGAGCCGATTTTCTCGCAGGGTGGGCAGGGTAAAACGGCATTCCTGGTTGAGTCCGGTGAAGTTGAAATCTCTACCACCAAGAACGGACGAAAACTGGTGATATCCAGGCTTGGTCCTGGCGAAATCTTTGGTGAGCTCGCACTGTTCAGTGATCAGCCACGGAGTGCCTCGGCCACGGCGACATGCGATTCTGAACTGGCAATCATCACCCCGGAAACACTGCGTTCAGCCATCAACTCGGCAGATCCGGTTCTGGCGTCACTGATCCGCTGCAACCTCGGCCGGTTTGCCTGGACGCAACGGTACATGCTCCAGCATGCGGCTCCCAGTCACTCTGCCCTGGCGCTGGACAGCGTCGCGGCGGGTGAACGAAGAATCGAGATTGAAATAAAAAATGGCATCGCGGAAAGCCAGTTCCGGAACTTTTATCAACCAATATTCAATTCCAAAACCGGTGAGATAGCAGGTTTCGAGGCTCTGCTGCGGTGGTATCACCCTACCCGGGGCCTGGTAACCCCGGGCAGTTTTGTGAATGTCGCGGAGCAAACCGGGCAAATTATTGAGCTGGGCAGCTTTGCACTGCGTGAAGCCCTGAAAGACCTTCGGCGGTTTCAGGAGCGGGCGGATGCACACGGGGAATGGACGGTTTCTTCTCCCTTGTTTATGAGCGTTAACCTGTCGGTTCGCCAGCTCCTGGAACCCCGGGAAATAGAGCGGCTGGCCGATATAGTGCGGGATTCAGGGGTAGCGCCCGATCGGATCAAACTTGAGATTACTGAATCCCTTCTCGTGGATGACCCCGCCCATGCTCCCCTCGCCCTGGAGCATATCCGAAGCACCGGTGTGAAGCTTGCCATTGACGATTTTGGTACCGGGTACTCAAGCCTGAGCTACCTGCATCTCTATCCTCTGGACACTTTGAAAATAGACCGTTCTTTTGTGCAGGGAGTCCGGAAAGAGCCACGCCGAATGCGAATTCTCAAAGCTATAGTGCATCTTGCCCGTGACCTCGGCTTTTCGGTTGTGGCGGAGGGTATTGAAACCGAGGATGAACTGGAGGCCATCAGGGCTCTGGAATGCGACTTTCTGCAGGGCTTCTTGCTCTCAAAGCCTGTGCCTGCGGAACTCATTCTGACGCGGTTACAGCGCGGCTCACTGGCATCGCCGCTCTGGAAGAAAGAGTTGCTATAAAAAGGACATTACGTGATCCGTTCGCAATCATTTACAAACAACAATATATCCTGGCGGTTCGCTTACTTTTTCATTGTTTTTGTTGTGTTTTTTGCCGGTTCTGTCCTGCAAAGCGCAACTGCAGCAGCCCAGCCCGCGGAAAGCCCTGTCATCGCGCTTTCGGGCTCTACAGAAAGAGTCGTTCTCAGCAAAAACATTCGATACCTGAAAGACGAGAGCTACGAGCTGGGTATTAAGCAGGTTGCCTCTGAGGCAATGGCAGGTCAGTTTTTCGAGATAAGCCAGGACCGCGCGAACTTCAGTTTTTCAGATGCCGCCTACTGGCTGAATTTTACACTGGCAACCGGCAGTTCCTACGGGGACGAAACCCGGAAATGGTGGTTGAAAGCTGACTACCCGCTATTGGACAGGGTAGATGTGTTTATTCGTAATCCCGCCACGGGCAGGATCCGACATCTGGAACTGGGCGACGATCGCCCCATAGCCAACAACGGCCTGTTCATTCCTTTTGCAGCCTTTTCGGTGGATCTCGCCCCGGATGAGCGCCGAGAACTGTTTATCCGAGTGGAAACCAGCAGCTCCAAGCAGCTGGGCGTTCAGGTTTTTTCATCGGCCGCACTGGCCCAGTCTCTGCTCGAGTACTCGCTTTTCTCCGGCGCATTCTATGGCGTCATGTTTATCATGGCGCTTTACAATCTGTTTGTTTTTGTCTCCATTCGAGACAACGCCTATCTGTTCTATGTGCTTGGTATCGTCTCCTATATCGTCCTTCAGGGTTCTCTTGAAGGACTGCCCTGGTTGTTCTCGATCTCCGAAAACCCGGTGTGGTTTGATCGGGCCTTGCCCATCATGATGAACACCACGTGGATATGCATGTTGTTCTTCTCCCGGAGTTTTCTGAGAACCCGAGTGGAAGAGCCGTTTATTGACCGGATCATCGTTTTTCTGATCATAACGGCATTCTGGTTCGCGGGGCTGAGCTTCTGGGCTGACTATTCAACGTCGATCGCCATTGCGACCCGCGCGTCATTCCTGTTTTCCATTGTTATGGCAGCGATAGGTGTCATGCTCTGGCGTCGGGGTAACCGCCTTGCCCGTTACTACACAGCGGCCTGGTGTGTAAACGTCGCCGGTGTTCTTATCTACATACAGCATGCCTTCGGCACCTGGGATTACAATGTGTTCGTGGCCCATGGCCTGCAGATTGGCGCCTTCTGCAATGTGCTGCTTCTTGCCCTGGCACTGGCCGACAAGATCAATATGCAAAAGCATGAAACTGAATCGGCTCGCAGGAAAGCTCTGACAGCGAAAAAGGAGGCGCAACTGGCCAATGAAAAAGCCCAGGAGCATCTCGCGCGGTTTCAGCAGCTGTATGAAAATGCTTCCGAGGGCATCTTTCAGTGCACACTGGATGGACGCTTCATCTCAGTGAACCCTTCCCTGGCCAAAACTTTCGGCTACGCATCGCCAGAAGAGATGGTTGAACAGATCACGGATATCGCCTCCGAATGCTATATCGATCCATCAGACCGACACAACTTTGAGCGGGCTCTCATTGAGAAAGGCCGGATTGTCGACGCAGAGCACGTCTATCGCGGAAAAGATGGCTCCACCTTCTGGGGCAGCAGCTCGGCCCACGTCGCGTATGACGAAGAGGGTAAACCGGCCTACCTTGAAGGCTCCCTGGTCGATATCACGGAACGTCGGGAAAAAGAACACGCCCAGCGGGAACGTGAAGCGGCCCAGGCCTCTGCGCAAGCCAAGAGCGATTTCCTGGCCAACATGAGCCATGAGATCCGGACACCCATGAACGCAATCATCGGCTTCTCCGATCTGGTACTGCGAACCGATCTGAACGAGCGGCAGCGGGATTACCTGCAGAAAATCGGCCAGGCGTCCCGCTCTTTGCTTGGCATCATCAATGATATCCTCGATTTCTCCAAGATTGAGGCCGGCAAGCTGGACCTGGAGACCACACCCTTCAATCTTACCGATGTGGCCAATGATCTCGCGGATATGCTCTCCCAGAAGAGTAACGAGAAAAATCTGGAACTCTCGGTTTCCTACAACCACGAAGTTCCAACTGCACTGATTGGCGACCCCCTGAGGCTTGGACAGGTTTTGATCAACCTTACCAACAACGCCATCAAGTTCACTGATGAGGGCGAAGTTCAGCTGCGGATCAAGAAGGTTTCGGAGGCCGACGGTCGGGTTTGCCTGAGCTTCGCAGTCACAGATACCGGCATCGGCATCGCCCAGGAGAAAATCGACACGCTGTTCGATCCTTTCACCCAGGCGGACGGGTCCACCACTCGTCAGTACGGGGGCACCGGGCTAGGCCTCTCCATCAGCAAACAGATGGTGGAAATGATGGGTGGTGACATGGGCGCCGAGAGCCAGGCCGGGCGAGGCAGCACGTTTTTCTTCACGGCCTGGTTCGACATGCCGGATGGCACCGCGCAAAACGGCATTTACGATTCCAGCCCTCTCGCCGGCAAGAAGGTTTTGCTACTGGATGAACGGGATGCAGGTCTCGACG
>Ga0247720_100383_pt1 | contig 17167 bp, 16 predicted proteins | sample MSEWel2015_12_15_FD_189078 | JGI IMG/M metagenome (GOLD analysis project Ga0247720, IMG submission 189078) | Subsurface sediment microbial communities from gas well in West Virginia, United States - MSEEL Well Study Marcellus 3H_2015_12_15 | ecosystem: Environmental > Terrestrial > Deep...
TTTACTCTGCTGTGTAAAAAGCTCGCTTCAAGCGAGCTTTTTTTATATTTTTTTAACTTTTTTCCACATGTCATGGTCTTGAGAATCATCGACTTTTGGTAGTGGCTTATCTTCGCCAACCATATAGGTAAAATCAGCAATAGATAGCATTTCTAAATCTTCTTCACTGTTACCATACGCATAAATATGTTGATAATTAGAGAGATTATATTGATCCAATATACGTCGTTTCTTCTGCTCTCGACTACAATCTTCTGACTGATAAAAACCAGTTAAATGACCATTTCGTATTTCAGTTATTGTACAAATAAGTTCGATATTTAAAAATTTACAAACATATTTAAGGTATAAATCAATTGAAGCTGAAACCAGCACAATATGATCGCCACGTTGCTGATGTTTATGCAATTGTTTCATTAAATTTGAATCAAGTTTTTTAATTATTTTTTTTGCATAATCTTGTGATAGTTGATCTACAAAATCGACAGGAATATCTTTGAACATGCTTTGATAAAGTTTTGGTCTCATTGCATGTGCTGGATATAAATTTAAATAATAGGCTTGAATCCATGGCAGAATTTTCAAGCCATTTTTTACAATATGTCGTTTTGAAAGGGTGTAAAAGATAAACCCAGTAAAACTATCTTTGGGATATAAAGTCCCGTCAAAATCAAAGAGTGCAAGATTTATAGTTTGATTCTTTTTGCTTTTTGCATGCATTGCTCATAACGCCCGTTAACACGACTTGCAAACCAATTTGTATTGTAATCACGACTCAATTTAGGCCCTGAAATGACCACTTGAGGCATGACAGCATACATTGGTTCTTTGTTGGTTTTCTTTTGATAAAGTTTTTGAACAGCTAAGTAAGTTTGAGTATCTTCAAATTTTTTCTCTTTTTCTTTTTTCAGATCGGCACGAATTTGTCGTGGAGTTACCAATATATTGTTTTGAGCAAAAACAGCAATTAATTCTTTTTCAGTTTGGCTTTGTGTAGATTTTACATCACCGTCTTTATTGTATAGGAGTAAGTCACCATCTAAACTAATTTCAGCTTCTGTTAATGCACCTAGCATTTTTTGGAAAGCAGCATTACGGCTCGAATACATTCCAGAGTTATAATCTGCAAAACGATAAATTGCTTCATCATAATCAGCAGGGTATTCCATTAAACGATGAATACCGTAGTATAGGCCGCCATATTGAGTGTAAAGATCATTGCGTAACTCGGCTATGCCTCCAGCTTTACGTTTATGCTCTTTTGCATAATTGATATGTACTTGCATTGAGCCTAATGTGGTGATTGGATTTAACTTCTCACCAATGTCTTGCCCAACCAGTTTGGCTGCGCCTGTTAATGCACTCACATGATAATGTTGAGCCATGTAATCGAAAATTTCTCGATAGAGTAAGTCTAATTCACGTTCAGTTTGTACTTTACGCATCTGGCTCATATAGTTATTTTCTGGTGAAGGTTGGTTTTTGAGTACATCTTCAAAATAACCAGCGACTGTGCCACCAATTTTTTCGCCAAGTTTTGCTTCGAACTTTTCTTTTAGTCTAGAGTTAATTTCCTCAACCGCTTTTGCACCTAATCCAGGTACTGTAGGGTCAGCAACAAAGTTCGATTCTTGATCGACTACAGCGACAATACTACATACATTTTGCTTAGTTTTAGGAATGCTTAGCTCTTGCATAATATCGAAAATATCTTGAGACCAAGATTCACGATCATTTACACGTGCAGGAATGACCTTTCTGATTTGATCAGCCTCCATCTCAGGATCTTTGTCACTTGACCACCAAGCATTATCACCACAAGCGGCTAAGCTTATGCATGCAGTTAAGATGCTAATAGTCTTGAAAAAGGGACGAGTCGAAGTCGATTTATTCATAATCAGTGCAACACCGCATAAAAAGATGAGCTGAATGGGCGAATGAAGTATACTATGTTGATCAGAATTTGTAAGAAAATATATGTATATTGGTCCATATCAACTGTCAAATAATTTGATTGTCGCACCTATGGCGGGTGTAACCGATAGACCGTTCAGAACCTTATGTAAATACTTTGGTGCAGGTCATGCGGTTAGTGAAATGATGACCGCTGATAAAACGCTTCGCATGAGCAAAAAAAGTTTGTACAGAGCTAATTTTGACGGTGAACTTGCTCCAATTTCAGCACAAATAGCTGGCTCTGATCCAGAGCAACTTGCTGAAGCTGCACGATATCAGGTTGCGAATGGCGCGCAAATCGTTGACATTAATATGGGATGTCCTGCGAAAAAAGTATGTAATAAACTCGCGGGTTCGGCTTTACTGCAAGATGAAGATCTCGTGGCAAGGATTTTAGATGCTGTCGTTGCAGCAGTGGATGTACCTGTAACTTTAAAAACACGCCTTGGCTTTTTAAATGGTGAGGAAAATATTCTTCGTGTCGCGAAGCGTGCCGAGGATTCAGGTATAGCAGCTTTAGCTTTACATGGTCGTACACGTGAAGATATGTATTTAAATACTGCTCGCTATGAATTAATTCGTGAAGTTAAAAAAAACATAAATATTCCCTTGATTGCGAATGGCGATATCGATAGTCCTGAAAAGGCAAAATATGTCTTAGATTATACTGGTGCTGATGCTGTTATGATCGGGCGTGCTGCTCAGGGACGACCATGGATTTTTAGAGAAATTGCGCATTATCTTGAGACAGGGGAGCACTTGGCGGCACCAGAAATTGTAGAAGTGAAACAAGTTTTAATGGGGCATTTAGCTGAGCTGTATCAATTTTATGGTGAATACTCAGGATGCCGTATAGCCCGTAAACATATTGCTTGGTATACGAAAGGTTTACGCTCTAGCAACGAATTTCGTCAAAACATGTATAAAGTTGAAAATACAGCTGATCAAGCCAAAGTGGTTGAGTCTTATTTTGACCAATTATTAGATCAAGGTCGACGCATGAGTGATGTACAGGTTGAGCAAGTAAATTTATTGGAAATAAAATAGAAATTTTTACTGTTTTTCTTTAAAAAAATGCCTGTAATTCATATTACAGGCATTTTATTTTATTCTAGATGCGCAGTGATTTTCTTCAAAATCTGAAAAATCACATCGAACTCGCTTTGTAGAGGAGTACTTTTGCGAGTTACTAAAGCGAGTGTGCGGCTTGGGGCATCACCGATCGATTTGACAGCAATTTCTTCATTAAAATGAATCATACTGTTCTTCAAAGCTATCTCAGGTAATAAAGTAAAACCTAAATCAGAAGACACCATTTCAACAAGCGTTGGTAGTGAACTCGCTTTTAAACGGTGATCATTTTTTCGTTCGCCGACTGGGCAAGCACTCAGAGTATGATCACGTAAACAATGTCCTTCTTCTAAAAGCATGAGACGTGTTAAATCTAAATCATCTAATGAAGTTGCTTCAGCCGCATTCTTATCTTTTTTATTGTAAACAACAAATAAGTTTTCTTTAGCGATTTCAGCAACTTTTAAACCACGAGTATCGAATGGCAAAGCAAGAACGATCATATCTAAATTACCGTGTTCTAATTTTTCGACAATTTTCTCACTTTGTGCTTCATGTAGATGAAGTTGTATTTTAGGAAGTTGACGATGAACTTCATCTAAAAGTTGCGTCAAGATAAAAGGTGCGATTGTAGGAATAATTCCAAGATGCAAATCACCTGTTAATGGTTCGCTCATTTCTCGGCTTAGGCGCATTAAATCTTGTGCATCAGCTAGTAATACACGCGCACGGGCAACAACCTGTTCACCTAGAGGAGTCAAACGGACGTTTTGACGATCACGCTCAACTAAGACGCCACCTAAAAGACGCTCCAATTCCATAATGCCACCCGATAATGTTGATTGGGTAACAAATGATCGACGAGCTGCTTCAGTAAAATGTAAAGTTTCTGACAACGTAACTAAATATGATAGCTGTCTTAATGAGGGTAATGCAGCCATAGTGTCCTAGTGTGATGATTTAAAGTGATGTGCAAACAAACCACTAAGTTGAGGAATGAAATGTGCAGGAATATCATGCCCCATTCCATGAATTAATTCAAACTTAGCACCAGAAATCGCTTTTGCAACCGCTTTCCCATGACTTGGCGGTAATAAGCGATCTTTTGAACCGTGTACCACTAATGTTGGTTGATTAATAGTCTTATTGAGTGGCAGCAATGAACCTGTACATAATATTGCTAAAAATTGTTGAAGTACACCCGCTGGGTAGAAACTACGACGATATAGTTTACGAATAGTCTGAATTGCTTCTACTTGGTTAACGTATCCAGGAGAGCCGATAATATGAAATACTTTTAAACTATGATTGACGATCGCATCTTCATCATGAGCTTCAGGTTTTCCAATTAAGCTAAAGAGCTGTTTCGGAAAAGGTGGTGGTAAAAACGGCTGATTATTACTTGTAAATAAAAGACCGATTTTCTCAACTTTTTCTGGATATTTAGCTGCTACGATTTGTGAAATCATGCCACCCATAGAGGCACCGATAATATAGGTTTTTTCTAAACCTAGCTGATCTATTAGCATAGCTACATCGTCAGCCATATCATAAAGCGTGTAGGGCGCACCTTCATTGGTTAATCCGACCATGAATCGACTCATGAGTTTCATGGTATTCAGCCGTTGTCCTTTATGACGAACTTTTGAAGATAAACCAATATCACGATTATCGAATCGAATAACACGAAATCCTTGATCAATTAGGGATTTGCAAAAAAAATCTGGCCAAAACAGCATTTGCGCGCCTAAACCCATCACCAACAAAATTGTTGGATGCTCAGGATTTCCCCCAACTTCAACATGTAACTCAATGCCATTACCCAAAGTAACTTTGGTTTCTTGCATAAATGGAGCATAAGGAGAGACATTAAATTGAAGTGCGCTGTTCATGGTATTCATTCCAAGTTGAATTGTTTTTTCTATTTTCGGGAGAGAGTTTATTGGAACCCATTTCTCAATAAACTCTGTTATTTAAACCTTAAGCTTGAGCAGGAATCAAGTCCGGTACGAGTTTAGTTAAAGTTAAACGCTGTTTACCAGCAGTTGCACCTAATAAAACAAAACCTCTTAATGTCCCTTCAGCATCAGTTGCTTTAGCAAGCATACCATCATCAAACTCTTCAGTTTCCCAATTCACTTCAACATCAATTGGTGCAGGTAAAACAGTAAGAGGTGCAGCTGGTGTTTTTACCGCAACTGGCATAGCAGGGTAATGAACATTTGTGCTTTGACCACTTAAAGTTTTTGCTAATGCACGTGCTTGTTGCATGATAGGCATGACGTATGGAAGCAAAGTTCCATTTACTTCAGCACAGTCACCCACTGCATAGATATCAGCTTGATTGGTCTCTAGTAGTGTATTTGTGATAATACCTCGACTAGTTTGAATATCGGCAGCTTTGGCTAAAGCAGTGTTTGGTTGTAAACCGATAGCAGAAAGAACAATATCTGCAACCAAAGTTTGTCCATTCGCCAAAGTCACAGCGTAGTCTTCACCATCATTAATTTTGGTAACTTTCTCAACAGTAGTTGAAAGTGCAAATTTAATCCCAGCTTCTTCTAAGTTGGTTTTAAATGCTTCAGCAACATGAGTTGGTAATAAGCGTCCAAGTGGTTGAGGTGCTAAATCAATGACCGTAACGTCATAGTTACTATGTAATAAGTCATTCGCAAATTCACAGCCAATCAATCCAGCTCCGAGAATCACAACGCGTTTGTCTTTGCGTTTTGCTAGATTTTCACGGAATACACTATAGTCAACTAATGAGTTGACCACGTGAATATCTTCACTACCATCGCCCGCAATTGCTAAACGAATCGGATTTGCACCCACTGCAAGAACTAATTTTGAATAGGCTTGTTTAAAAATCTCACCATTTTTTTCTAACGTGATTTCATGGTTTTCAGGATGGATTTCTTTTACCAAAGTTGTCGCTTCAATACGCATATTGAGTTGGGCTGCCATTTTAGCAGCATCACCTAGAGCAATTTGTTCAGGTGCTTTATTACCTGCAAAAGCATTGGATAATGTTGGTTTAGCATAGTTTACCGCATCATCCGCGCAGATCATCATGAGTTCTTGTTCAGGACTCAGTTTACGGAATTCTCGTGCAACAGTATAACCAGCCATGCCTGATCCGATGATGACGATAGGATGCATTACATTCTCCAATTTTTTTTAATATAAAAATAAAACATAAGAAAAAAAGACCATGATGATCATGGTCTTTTAGTTCTATTTAGATTTCAACCATTTCAAAATCAGCTTTTGAAACGCCGCAATCTGGGCAAGTCCAATCATCTGGGATGTCTTCCCATTTTGTCCCTGCTGCAATGCCGTCTTGTGGCCAGCCTTCTGCTTCGTCATAAATCCAACCACAAACGATACATTGATATTTTTTCATGTGACTCTCCAAACTGATAGGTATGCTCAAATTGCCTTTCAGTAAAACTATTCCATAATGTCGTTACGATCGCTGCAATAGAACTAACTTGTGTTGATCGGGAGTTAGATTTTTACGCAGAACGACATTTAAGTAAAGTAAATGCAAGAGTTTAATCATTTATGTAAAAAGTGGTATGGCAATTTGGGCCGAAAGTCTTGTTATTTGAGCAATTACTCTAATTATTTTTTATATCGAGGACTTTATTATTTGCTGAAAATAATGAAACGTATAAGTTTGGTTTGAATAAAAAACATACATTTGAAAATCAGTTATGATGAATTATCACAATAATAAGGACGTTATATTTATGAAAACGCTAAGTTACAACATTAAAATTTATGCGACTCCTGAAAGAGTCTGGGACATATTATGGGGAAATGAAACCTATAATGTTTGGACAAAATTCTTTTCTTGTGATTCTCAAATGAAGTCTGATTGGAAAGTAGGTGGTAAAACCTATTTTACTGATGGTGATGGAAATGGGATGGTATCGACAATAGAACGAATAGATGAGCCGAATGAAATTGTTTTCAAGCACCTCGGGATGATTAAAGATGGTCAAGAGGATTTTGATAGTGAGGATGTGAAAGCTTGGGCTGGCTCTTTGGAAAAATATTTGTTGGTTGATTACAATGGAGAAACGCAACTTCATGTAGAAGTCGATATTCAACCTGAATACGAAGAAATGATGAATAATGGTTTTGATCAAGGATTGGCGATGGTTAAACATTTAGCAGAAAAATGAGTCTAATTCGGCTTGGGTTTTTGTTCTAAATTTGCAAAGTATCAGTTTGAAAATTTGATAAAATCTTCATTTTTTTGAATTGTCTGGTTGAAACAATACGAAAATGGGTTGTGATCTGCTATTCTATGTCACTTCATTTTTTACTTAATCGAGGCAGAGATGACGCAACAAAACGCTCAATCGACTTCTGAACAGACACTTTCCGAAAACGATTTAATCGCACAGCGTCATGCCAAATTAAAGCAAATCCAAGATACTGCCAAACAAACTGGCAAAAGCCCTTGGCCAAACACATTTAAACGTGAGCACTATGCTGCTGATTTGCAAGAGCAATTTAAAGATTTAGATAAAGCGCAAATTGAAGGCGGTGAAAAGGTTTATGTAAAAGTTGCTGGTCGTGTCATGCTCAACCGTGGATCATTTATGGTGATTCAGGATATGACTGGTCGTATCCAACTTTATGTTGATCGTAAAGGTTTAGCTGCTGATATTTTAGAAACAATAAAAAGTTTAGACCTTGGCGATATTATTGCTGCAGAAGGTTATATTGGTCGTTCAGGTAAGGGTGACTTATATGTGCATCTTGAAGGTTTTGAATTACTAACCAAATCATTACGCCCATTACCAGATAAATTCCACGGTTTAACTGACACCGAGGCAAAATATCGTAAACGTTATTTAGATCTTATTGTCAACGAAGAAACAAGAAAAACATTTGAAATTCGTGCCAAAGTTGTTGCAGGTATTCGTGCATTTTTAACCAATGAGCGTTTCATGGAAGTTGAAACGCCAATGATGCATGTTATTCCTGGTGGCGCATCTGCAAAACCATTTGTAACACACCACAACGCTTTAGATATGGAGCTTTATTTACGTATTGCGCCTGAGCTTTACTTAAAACGTTTAGTGGTAGGTGGTTTTGAACGTGTATTTGAAATCAACCGTAATTTCCGTAATGAAGGTGTTTCAACTCGTCACAACCCCGAATTTACGATGATTGAGTTCTACCAAGCATATGCTGATTATAAAGATCTGATGGCATTGACTGAGAATATGCTTGAGAAACTTGCAATCGATATCTTGGGTACAACAGATGTACCTTATGGTGAAGAGGTATATAGCTTTAAAGGTCCATTCAAGAAAATCTCAATGTTTGATGCGATTCTTGAACACAATCCAGATTTCACACCTGAAAATGTAAATGACCGTGATTTCTTGGCTAAGTTTACTCAAGAAGTATTAAAAGAGCAGGTTAAGCCAGGCTTTGGTTTAGGTAAGTTACAAACCATCGTGTTTGAAGAAACAGTTGAAACTAAGCTACGTCAGCCAACATTTATCACCGAATATCCAGCTGAAACCTCTCCACTTGCACGTCGTAATGATGATAATCCACATATTACTGATCGTTTCGAGTTTTTCATCGGTGGACGTGAGCTAGCAAATGGTTTCTCGGAATTAAATGATCCAATCGATCAAGCAGAGCGTTTCCAAGCCCAAGTTGCTGAGAAAGATGCTGGTGATGATGAGGCAATGCATTACGATGCGGACTTTATTGAAGCACTAGAATACGGTTTACCGCCAACAGCAGGTGAAGGTATTGGTATTGATCGTCTCGTTATGTTGTTTGCGAATGCCCCAAGTATTCGTGATGTCCTTTTATTCCCGCATATGCGTCGTAAAGACTAAACATTTGACTGATTAATAAAAGAAGCCACTTTTAAAAGTGGCTTCTTTGTTTTCTGCGTTAAGAAATGTAATTGTTTGGTTAGAGGATTGAAAAGTGTCTCAAAAAAAACGATGATGTGCTCATAAATAAACTTGAGAACAGTTTGGACATGTTTCTAAAAAAATCGCTTTCTATCGCATTATTTGCCTCGTTTTCATCGACTATTTTTGCGCAAGGCTTAGTACTCAACGATGAAAATTTACGTACTGATCTAAATTGGTTAAATCAGCAAGGTGTCATTCAAATCAGTACATCTACATGGCCGTTAAGTGGTGATGAAATTCAAAGAGCGTTGTCACAAGCGAAAGTGACTAATAATACACAGCAAAAAGTTGTGAACTCTGTGATAAATACTTTGCAGGCAGACAATGCAACTGTAAAAGTGGGTTTGCATGCTGGTACGGATTTAAAGACAGTTCCTCAAGCATTTGGTGATAACCAAAAATCTCAATATCAAATCGCAGCTGAGTTGAATGCTGGTGGTGACAATTGGGATGCTAAACTTCGTGTAAATGGTGAAAAAGATCCATTAATTGATAATGGAAATGATGCAAATGTAGAGGGTTCTTATATAGCTGGTAAGCTTTGGAATCAATGGGTTATTGCAGGTCAAATTCCAACATATTGGGGACCAGGGCATGATGGTAGCTTAATTCGTGGCGATGCAAGTCGTCCTATATATGGTGTGACTGTACAACGTGCAGTTCAAGATGCTTTTGAAACAAAATGGTTGTCTTGGATTGGACCTTGGCAATATCAGGCTTTTGCAGGTCAATTAGATGACTATAAAGCTATACCAGACGCAAAACTGATTGGATTACGTTTAACTGCTCGTCCTTTTCCTGCTTTAGAGCTAGGAGCTTCAAGAGCGATTCAATGGGGTGGAGAAGGACGACCAGAGAGTCTAAGCTCATTATGGGATGCTTGGACAGGTAGTAAAGACAATGGAGGAACTGGCGAGGCTGATCCTTCTAACCAAATTGCAGGATTCGATGGTCGATTATTTTTGCAACCTCTATTTAATGTGCCTGTAAGTTTATATACACAGTTTGTTGGTGAAGATGAAGCAGGTCGACTACCAGCAAAATATATGTACTTAGGCGGTGCAGATTTCTCTTCTAGCTATAAAAATATGCCATATCAACTTTATGCTGAATGGGCTGACACACGTACAAATGGTAAAGCACAAGGTATTTCCTATAGTCATACTATCTACACGGATGGCTACTATCAACATGGTTTCCCATTAGGCCATGCAATGGGGGGAGATGGTCAGATGTATTCTGTTGGTGGAAATGTTCGTTTTGATGTAATGAATCGTTTAAGTGGTCGTGTTATTTATGCAAAAGTAAGTCAAACTCAACGTGTGCAAGATAACAATGCAGCTTTTCCAGAAGCTGACACTGTGAAAGGTTTAGACTTGACTTGGACACACTATTTAAAGCCAACAATCCCTCTTAAAATTAATGGTTGGGTGAGTGATTCAGATTTAAATGGCAATGATGGTGGTGTTTCTGTAGGTCTTGAAATTCCATTAGAACGTAACATGTTCCGTTTCTAATTTTAAACATCATAATCCCAAGAAAAGAAGCTGAAACAGACTTCTTTTCTTACTTTAGAATAAAAATAAATGGTTTCACTTTTATAATGAAGTTATATATTCATATCATAATTTTGCATATTGATATGAAAAAACAAGCTAAAGAACTCTCTCTAAATTATTATAATGAATAAAACTTACTAGATCATTAATTAAGTTCTGGTAATAACATCGATATCACGAAAAATTGGAGTTGTTATGATACTCGTTCCTCCACACGGTCTTCCAAGTGGTGGTGTAAGACCGCTTATAGATTTTATGGGTAGCATGAATAAAGGAGGAAGTGTACATGACTGAGAATAGATTAACTCACCTCAAACAGCTTGAGGCTGAAAGTATTCACATCATCCGTGAAGTTGCTGCTGAGTTTGAAAACCCTGTGATGCTTTACTCGATTGGTAAAGATTCGGCGGTTATGCTTCATCTAGCATTAAAAGCTTTCTATCCAGCGAAACTCCCATTCCCATTACTACATGTAGATACGGGTTGGAAATTTAAGGACATGATTGCTTTCCGCGATAACATGGCGAAAACACATGGCTTTGATTTGATTGTTCATCAGAACAAAGAAGGACGTGATGCTGGGATTAACCCATTTGATCACGGTAGTTCAAAATATACGGATATCATGAAAACTCAGGGCTTAAAACAAGCCTTGGATAAATACCAATTTGATGCTGCCTTTGGTGGTGCACGTCGTGACGAAGAGAAATCACGTGCGAAAGAACGTGTTTATTCATTCCGTGATACGAAACACCGTTGGGATCCTAAAAACCAACGTCCAGAACTTTGGAATCTTTACAACGGTAAAGTAAACAAAGGGGAAAGCATTCGTGTATTCCCATTATCTAACTGGACTGAGTTAGATATTTGGCAATATATCTATCTAGAAAACATTCAAATTGTTCCTCTTTATTTCTCAGCAGTTCGCCCAGTTGTAGAGCGTAGTGGTACGTTGATCATGGTAGATGATGAGCGTATGCGTTTAAAAGAGGGTGAAGTTCCACAAATGAAATCGGTGCGTTTCCGTACATTAGGCTGTTATCCATTAACAGGTGCAGTCGAATCGGAAGCAGATACCTTACCTGAAATTATTCAGGAAATGCTTTTGGCCACTAGTTCAGAACGCCAAGGTCGAATGATTGACCATGATGAAGCTGGCTCGATGGAAAAGAAAAAGCAGGAAGGTTACTTCTAATTTCCTAAAGCAAATCCCTCTTTTAGAAAGAAGGATTTAGGGAAATTAAAAATGATTTCTAAAGAATATGTGGAGTTTTGAGCAATGTCTCATCAATCAGATCTTATTAGCCAAGACATCTTGGCGTATTTAAAACAGCACGAAAATAAAGACCTGCTACGCTTTTTGACTTGCGGTAACGTGGATGATGGTAAATCAACGCTTATTGGTCGTTTACTTTACGATTCAAAGTTGATCTATGAAGATCAATTGCAAGCAGTTACTCGAGACAGTAAAAAAGTAGGTACAACGGGTGATGCACCTGACCTCGCACTTCTTGTAGATGGTCTACAAGCTGAACGTGAACAAGGTATTACTATTGATGTTGCTTATCGTTATTTCTCAACTGAGAAACGTAAGTTCATCATCGCGGATACACCAGGGCATGAGCAATATACGCGCAACATGGCGACTGGTGCTTCAACTGCTGATCTTGCAATCATTTTGATTGATGCGCGATATGGTGTTCAAACACAAACACGTCGTCATACCTTCATTGCAAGTTTACTCGGCATCAAAAATATCGTAGTTGCGATCAATAAAATGGATTTGGTTGAGTTTTCTGAAACTCGATTCAATGAAATTCAAGTTGAATATGATGCGTTTGTAAATCAGTTAGGCAACCGTCGTCCAGAAAATATCGTCTTTGTTCCAATTTCAGCTCTCAATGGCGATAACGTTGTAAATCCGTCTGCGAGCACACCTTGGTACAAAGGTCTAACGCTGATGGATATTCTTGAATCAGTGGAAATCAAACGTGAATCGAATAAACATGAATTCCGTTTCCCTGTTCAATATGTGAATCGTCCAAACCTTGATTTCCGTGGTTTTGCAGGAACGATTGCGCTTGGTGAAATCAAAGTAGGCGATGAAATCGTAGCACTACCGTCAGGTAAGAAATCAACAGTTAAAGAAATTGTAACTTTTGATGGAAATCTTGAAAGTGCTGCTGCTGGTCAAGCAGTGACTCTTACATTGAATGATGAAATTGATATTTCACGTGGTAATGTATTGGTTCGTGCAGGCGAGCAACCTTTAATTTCACGTAGCGTTCGTGCTTCAGTTGTTTGGATGACTGAACATCCTTTAGTTAAAGGTAAACTTTATAACGTGAAGATTGGTACTCAAACTGTACCAGCTAAAGTTACAGCGATTAATTTCCGAGTTAATGTCAATACACTTGAACATACACAAGTTGAAGAGCTTGAGTTGAATGCAATTGCTGATGTGGTTATTGAGTTTGATGCACCAGTTGTATTTGATCAATACCAAGACAGTCGTTATACAGGTTCATTTATCTTTATTGATCGTTTAAGCAACGTTACGGTTGGTGCAGGTATGGTTGAAGCTGCTGTTGAGTGGACTGCGCATAGCAATCCAGTTACTGCCGAAGATCGTGCTGCTCGTTTAGGTCAGAAACCTGCTGTGATAGGTATTTCTGCACAATTAATCGAAAATGCTCAAGCCTTAGAAAGTTCATTGATCCAACAGGGTGTAGTGGCGATTGCAAAATCTACATTATCAGTTGATCAGATCAATTTGTTACGTGAAACAGGTGTAGTTGTCATTACAACTACCGTTGAAGGTACGGATACAGACCTAACTGCTGAAACTGTTGAAGAAGCAGCAGAACAAATTGTTGAATTAGTTCGTTTATAATTATCTGAACTGATTTATAAAAGCCCGCGAAAGCGGGTTTTTTTATAGATTATAAATGCTTAGGCATTAAGTAAATTATTCATCCAGAGTACAATTAACTTTTTATTTCATCTTTTTATGCATTACGTAAGAATATTTTAGTTCTGTTTTAATTTTACTTTTATGCGACAATAGTGCTTTGAATTTTTGTATTTGAACTCCCATGACTGAACAATCTCCTGAGTATTTAAGCGATATCGAAATTTTAGACATTTTACAGTCTATGAAAAAAGATGAGCTTGATGTTGAAGCTAAAGAGATCATTCGTAATGGTGGGAAAGTTGGTCGTCAAGAAGCACACAAAAATGCTTTGGTTGCGCTGAATAATAGTTTTGAAGAGAAGTTTGTAGAGGCTGTTACTTTAGCTTTGGGGCTAAATGCAGGACAAGCCAAAAAAATACGTTATAAAAAAGATCGTATCCGAATCTTAAAAGTACGTGGTATTGATTATTTAGCAATTGATGGGGCTGAAACAGCTCAAGTTTTATCTCAGGTTTCTCAAGCTATCACACGCGAAGATGCAATTGTGACAGAAGGTTTGCATAATATTTTCCCCTTTTGGAAAGAAGGTTGGCCAATGGTGCAATTTGATAATGCATATAAAATTTTATCAGAAGATATTCTTATTCATTATCAAGCGACATTAGATGAACTAATTTCTTTGTATGGTGGTAACTAAATAGTTATCATATAAAAATTTTTATAAATTAATGGATTAGAATAACAAGGATGTTTGGCACATGACTCAAATGGAAGAGTTACCACATGAAGCTTTAATTGCATTAAGGTCAGGTAAATTAATTGATGCGATAAAAATAACACGAGAAAAAACGGGTCTAGGTCTGAAAGAGTCTAAAGATTTAGTAGATCGTTATTTAGATACTCACCCAAATGAGCAGGTATTTATACAAGAACAATTGGCTCAACGTAGTCGCAGTGGCATTCAGTTTCTGGTCGTTTTTCTTTTCTTAATCGCTATGCTTGTTTGGTTTATTTTTAAATAAAAAGCCCAATGTTGGGCTTTTTATATTTACATTATTCTTCGTGATCTTTTAAAGCATTCTCTTGATTTGGCATAATCTGAGTTACCAACAATTGGTCAATTTTATAATGATCAATATCGACGACTTCAAATTTAAATCCTGCATATTCTACCGCATCCGCAGGGCGAGGGATCTTACGCAAACGATACATGATGAAACCAGCGATCGTTTCGTAGTTTTCATTTTCTGGAAACTCTTCAATTTCTAGAACGTGTTTTACATCCTCAATTGGTGTGCTGCCATCAATTAACCAAGAGTGATTATCACGTTTAATAATTTGTTGCTCTTCATCCATTGGTGTGACCCAATCACCCATAACGGTAATCATAATGTCGCTCAGGGTGATAACACCAACGACTAAAGCATATTCATTGATAACAACAGCAAATTTTTCTTTAGTTGAGCGAAAACGGTCTAGTAGTTCAGATAAGGTGAGTGTGTCTGGAATAATGAGTACATTACGAATAGTTGATTCATTTAATTGTGTGAAGGATTGCTTGTTTAAGATACGAATTAAAATATCTTTAGCGTCGACATAACCAATAACTTGGTCGATATGTTCATTACACACAACAAATTTTGAATAAGGATATTCAGCTAGCTTTTGACGGATGCTATCTTCATGTTCCGTCAAAGTAAAATAAACCACGTTTTCACGTGTAGTCATACTGGAGGGAACAGTTCGTTCTTCAAGTTCAAATACATTTTCAATAAAGTGATGTTCTTGCTTTTGTAAGACACCAGCTTGTGCACCTGCATCCATGACCGCAGAAATATCATCAAAGGTAATGTTGTCATCACGAATGGTATTTACTTTAAATAAGCGAAATAACAAGTTTGCAATCGCATTAATTCCCCAAGCTAAGGGTTTGCAAACCTTGATAAAAACTTGAATGGGATCAATAACGCTAATTGCAATTTTTTCTGGAGCGATCATTGCCAAGCGTTTTGGCATTAAATCAGCAAATAAAATGAATAGTGAAGTGACCATAGTAAATGATAGGGCAAAACCAATGGTTTCTAACCAAGGACCAGCATAAAAACCTTTAATCATTTCTACAAAAAATGGACGAAAAGCTGCTTCACCTAGAATACCACCCAGAATCGCAACTGCATTTAAACCAATTTGTGATGCAGCAAAGAAATCAGCGGATTGTTCTTGTAAATCCAAAACTTTTTGTGCGCGAGTTTCACCTGATTCAGCGAGGATTTTTAATTTAACTTTTCGAGCACCTGCAAGTGCAATTTCAGTAAGTGATAAAAAACCTGCTGCTGAAATCAGTAGAATAATAACTATAATATTTTGGAAGAGACTCACATATCACCTGTGGTTCATCATTATTATGAATATGTTGTAACATAAAAAAAGCACTGAGGTAACTCAATCCTTACCTCAGTGTAATAATCTTATTTATGAAAACAGCATATTCTCAAAAGAAGTAGAATCTGCTGATATTTCAACAAACTCGCAATATTTTTACAATAGCTTGTTTTAGTATTGTGAAAATTGTGAATTATTTATAAAAAATTCACGGTTTTCTTCCTCAATCATTTGGCGTGCGACAAATAAAATTAATTGTCTTAACCAACGATGTGCAGGATGGTGGTGGAGTAAAGGACACCATGCCATTTTTAATTCAAATTCTGGAATATAAAATGGAGGGTCTTTGATGACTAATTTCGGATTTTGAGTTTGAAGGCGCGCCATACGTGTTGGTAGCGTCGCAATCAAATCTACATTTTGAGCTAAAAGCGCTGGCATTTGATAATGACGTGTAAATACTGAAATTTTACGTCGTTGACCAATCCGCTCTAAGGCTTGATCAATCCAGCCCAAACCAGCTTGTTTATCGGGGTTAACGCCAAAACCCACGCCCATGCCAGTTTTAGAAACCCAAATATGTTGAGCATCTAAATAGCTTTTTAAATTGAGGTGGGTGACAGCTGGATGTTTGTCATTAAGGATACAGCTAAAGCTATCACGCCAAACTAACACTTGGTGGAAGCTTTGAGGAATTTCATTAAAACGGTTAATTGCTAAATCAACTTTACCTTGTTCCATATCACGATATGAAACATCACTTGGAGTTAAAAAGTCGAGTACAACGTTTGGTGCTTCAGATCGAAGAGCTTTAACTAATCTCGGAACTAAAGTTGCTTCAGCATAGTCCGATGTCATGATTCGGAAAACGCGATTACTTGTATAGGGTCTAAATTCAGTTCGCGGCTCTAAGATCATTGATAGATCAGAAAGGGCATCACGAATACGGGGTTGTAGTTCTAAAGCGCGTTCAGTTGGAGTCATACCTTCTGAAGAGCGAATAAGCAGGGGGTCATTAAATAGATTACGCAATCTTCTTAGAATATTACTCATCGCAGGCTGAGTAACACCTAATTGTTCTGCTGCGCGTGTGACATTTTTTTCACGAAGTAGTACATCAAGATAAATTAATAAATTGAGATCGACCCGCTCCAGATTCATAAAAAAAATACCGAGAATAAAATATTTAAATTGTGTTGAATTATGACATATCTAAAGGCTTTTGTGTAATTTAATCCGCCAAAAAGCATAGTTAAAAACGCAATTTGAGAAAAACTAAAGTACATCTAAATTTGGTTTAGAATTAACCAAAGATATCAAGC
>Ga0247720_100385_pt1 | contig 17113 bp, 19 predicted proteins | sample MSEWel2015_12_15_FD_189078 | JGI IMG/M metagenome (GOLD analysis project Ga0247720, IMG submission 189078) | Subsurface sediment microbial communities from gas well in West Virginia, United States - MSEEL Well Study Marcellus 3H_2015_12_15 | ecosystem: Environmental > Terrestrial > Deep...
AAAGATATAGTAGACATTGGAAAAAATGGATTGTAAAATTAAAAATGAAGGAAAAAGCACACGTACTTAAGACATTAAAAAACTTTTTTCGAATTAAAGTAGGGTTTGAATTTAAAGGTATGCCAAGGAGTAAATTTAAAGGAAAAGGAGGTGTAAAGATTAATGTTATTTGCATTTGCTGGAGGAAATAAAAAGGCTGGCTGCATAAGTGTAGGTGTAGTTTTTTGTGTAAACATAGGTTATAACTATAACAACTGGAGCATTTAATTGTTTAGGTGGTAGTCAGAAAATAAATATTAAATTACCTCATTGGCATGCTCCCCAAAAAGGGGAGCGTGCCTCCATAAATAAAAATGGAGGTTTTAGAAAATGCAAAGAAGTAATTATGCTATAGGAATAGTAGCTATACTAATTATAACACTTCTTTTAACAATAGGTGCATTAATGAAAAACTCTTTAACTCTTTTAGCTTTCATATTATTAACTATTGTTGGCCCTTTAGTGACAGTTGCTATAATATCATTTATTAATGGATTATTAAATCCGACAAGATTAATCAAGGTGGTAGGATTTAATATTATTATTGTTTTGGCAATAGAAATAATTGTGTTGATTTTTACTCCAGCTTTTTCTTCAAAAGAGTTTATTGATAGATTAAATTCAATGTCTCAGAATTCGGCAGTTCAGATACATATTAGTGAAACCGGTAATGTAATAACTGGACTGTTTGTATTTATAATAATTGCTGCTTTGTTTAGTTTTATTGGCAGCAAAATTGGTAATTTTATTAAAAAATCTTATGAAAAAAAAGGAGAGTAATGATGTCTTCTTCTGGTGGTGTAGAAGTTATTATTTTTTTACAGAACAGATGTATAAAATTTTTTGAAGAAAAAGGTGCTGATTCTTGCGAAAAAGCTTTAGCATTCAATGAAATTGAATACACACAAAATGCTGTTGTTAAACTTTTGCTAAAGCCTTTTGTTCCCTTTGTTATTAGAAAGTTATTAAAATATGGAGTTTTAAATAGGTGCCCAAACGGGAAATATTTCTTAGATAGAGAGGCTGCTTATAAATTTAAAAGAAGTTTTAAAAGATTTTTGCCATTTTGATTTGGCTAATGTTAGAATAGGAGGGAAATAAATGTGAGAGTTAAAGTAGTACCTTATCCAACTACGATTCTTTTTAATATTGAAGGGATAGATATTATTGGTAATTACAAAACTGGTTCTATGGTTGGACTTAGTGATAAAGGGTTTCATTTTATAAGAAAAGCATTAAATGGCGAGTCTATTCTCATGGAAGATCTTGATGCGGATGATATTGAGTTATTGAAGGCTTTGTTTAAATATGAAATAGTTCATTCAAACCATATGTTGATTATATCGCCGTTTCAATTGATGGTTTCAATGGAGAAAATGCTACTTATTTAAGAGATTCCGGTATTTTTAACAAGGTGATACAGACAATTAAACTCATAAAATCATCAGGAATATCAGTGAATATTTTGCCGACCTTGCATAAGAAAAATATTTATCATATTGAGGAATATATTAAACTGGCAAAAAGTCTCAATGTGTCTGTAAGTTTTAGTCTTTTAACGTGTAATTTTAATAATTTAAAAGAATGTAAAGATTTTGTTCCTTCTACGAGTGAATTAATATATCTTGGTAAATATTTGTCAGATAAAATTGGGAAGAATGATATTTCGGTGGAAAATATAAGCGTAGAAGTAAAGAGATCATGTGAGGCAGGGAAAAAATTAATCAGTATTGCTGCAAATGGAGATGTTTATCCTTGTCATATGTTGCATGTGGGAGAATTTTCTTTTGGTAACATTGTAAATACATACCTAGAAGAAGTATTAAATTCTTCTAATGCCAGAAGATTTAGAGATTTGCATGTTGATGATTTTAAAGAATGTAAAAATTGTAAGTATAGATATTTATGTGGTGGTGGATGTAGGGCAAATGCATTTTATTCTTTTTATACTCTTTTTGGGAAGGATAGTTATTGCAGCATGTATACAGAATATTATAAATATGTGGTGAATATGCTTAAAAGTTTAAAGAGGAAAAAGAATAAAATAGTATAGAGGGGAAATGGCAGTGACAGGTAATATAATTTCAGTTAAAAATTTGTGTAAGGGTTTTGCTAAGAATGTAATAATTTTTGAAAATTTGAGCATAGAAATGCCAAAGAATAAAATAATAGGGTTGATTGGACCAAATGGTTCCGGAAAAACGACCTTTATAAAATTGCTCTCAGGGATGATTCTTCCAGATAGTGGTGAAATACTAGTAGACGGATTGAATGTTCAAAAAGAATTCTTGGCAGTAAAAAGAATAATAGGTATTATGCCTGATACAAATAGAAATCTGTATTGGAATTTATCTGGTTATAAAAACATAGAGTATTTTGCTATCCTAAAAGGTCTTTATAATAAAAGAGAAAGGAATAAAATTATAGAAGAACTTATATCAGAGTTGAATATGGAAAGTTTTGTATATAAGAAAGTGGAATCATATTCAAAAGGTATGAAACAAAGATTGATGTTTTTAATAGCGTTATTGGGTAGCCCTAAGTTACTTTTATTAGATGAGCCATTAAATGGATTAGATTTTGAAAATAGTTTGCTTATAAAAGATATTATTTTAAAATTTGTTAAAAAAGGGTTAAGTGTTATAATTTCAAGTCATGATAAATATTTTTTAGAGGAAATTTGTGATATTAAATATATAATTAAAGATAAAAAACTTGTAATCGCGTCTCCTACTAATTTTGTTAGTAAGGAATTAAGAGTATATTTTAAAATACTAGACTATGCCATAGGAGAATCATTAAAAAAATACTGCTATGAGGTTATTGATAATAAAAAAGGTATTTACTCAATACAATTTAAAATGAATGATTATGATTTCTTGTATCTGGCTGCGGAAGCTGTGAAGAATAAAAAAGTAGAAATCTTATCTATAGTTCCTAAGGAGGATAAATAGTGTCATACATAAATAAAATGAGTGTTCTTTTTATTGCTGAAATAACAAAATTAATAAATTTATTAAAAAATTATCCATTAGATGTTATAGGAAATACTGTTTCATTTATAATAGCAATTACAGCAATTATTTTTGGGGTTTATAAATTTAGTAATGTTGATAATGTTGAAAATTTAATTATATATCCCTTATTATTGGCCTTAATAGGAACACCAAGTAGCTCATTGAGAGAGGATATAGAAATTGGAACTTTTGAGCAGGTGTTTAATAGTAATTATACCATTGCTGAAATTTTAATTTGCAGATCGTTAATAAGCTTTATAACTTCTTTTTTCCCAATGACTATTATTTTAATTTTGGTGAGGATTTTTATAAATACTAATACTTTTTTATCACCTTTCACTATCTTACTTACCTTACTTAATGGAATAAGTATAGGGATGATACTTGTTGGGTTAACAATGATATATAGAAAGGTAGGATCTTTGTTGAATTTAGTATATTTATTAAGTTTGATTGAATTTGTTATTCCATCTAAATATATTTCTTCGGGTAGGTGTATTTTTGAAGCCCTTATTCCGTTTAGCAGTGTGATACTAATGGGTATGAGTACAAATATTACATTTACAACTCTTTTCATTGCTATCTTTAACACTTTATTTTGGAGTTTTTTAGGGTACATTTTATATAAAAGTATGTATAATTACGCAAGAAAAAGTGGTAAATTGGGTAGATATTGATTTGGGAGGCAAAACAGGATGGAGGTACTCAGTGTAGAAAATTTAACAAAAAAGTATGGTAAAAAAGTTGTACTGTGTAATGTTAGTATAAAAGTTTCAAAAGGTGAAATTGTAGGATTAGTAGGACCAAACGGTGCAGGAAAGACAACATTTATTAAATGCATCACTGGATTATTAAGGCCTGAAGAAGGTAGTATAAAACTGTTTGGCTATGATCTATTTCAAAATTATGGTAGAGTGATAAAGGATATTGGTCTACTTTTAGAACCTGCCTTTTACGATTATTTGACTGCCTTAGAAAATTTAAAAATTTTAATGATAGCAAGTAATAACTATAATCTCAAGAAAATTCAAGAGGTAATGGAATTTGTGGGTTTGTGGGAAGTAAGAAATAAATATGTAACTACGTTTTCCTTTGGAATGAAACAAAGATTGGGCTTGGCACAAGCATTAATGAGTGACCCTCAATTTTTAATTCTCGATGAGCCAACGATAGGACTTGATCCAATTGGTGTTAATGAACTTAAAGAAAAACTTGTTTATTTAAGTAAAAATAAAGGAGTAAGTATTTTGTTTTCAAGCCATCAATTGCTAGATGTAGAGGAAATATGTGATAAAGTAATTTTGCTAAGAGAAGGAGTTGTATTGTATGATGGTGTTCCTAAAGAAGCTGTAAAACAAAAAGAATACTATATAATTTTATCTAATAAAAAGTTTGATAAAAATACTTTTGAGCATGAAATTATGAATAATTATCTTGATCTAAGAGACAATGTTTTAATTGTAAGAAAACAGGAAATTTTAAATAACATATTAAAAAAACTTTATGATCAAAATATTGATATTTTAGACATTGATATCAAAAAAGCAGGTTTATTAGAATTATTTTACATAGAGGGGCAGTGAAAGCAATGGAGAGATTTTATTATATAGAATTATATAAATTATTTAAGAGAAAAGATGTTTTTTGGTCATTATTGATATCCATTTTTGTTCCTCTGCTTTTTGGATTACTTGCAAAAACAGAAAGTGATATATTAACGATAAGTGGAGAAAAATTTTCTGCTTTCCAATACGCTATTATGATGTTTGGATTCTTAAAATCTTTGTTTTTATTTTATTTTATGTTTATTATTTTTACATCTTCAACATTTGCAGGTGAATTAGAGAAGGGTAACTTAAGTTTGCTGCTTGTCAGATCAGAAAACAGGGTAAAAATAATGTTGTCAAAGGTGCTTGCTCTCCTCACTGTTCTGATGGTTTTTATCTTTTTCGTTATTCTTTCTGGTATAATCAGTTATTATATTTTCCTTTACAATACAAAATTTGCAACTAATGAGTTTTTGGGTAGACAATATTTAACATTTTTATATATGCCTCTTCTTTCAATATTTGAAATTATTTTGATAATTGCAGTTACTATGTTGCTGTCGTTATTTTTTGGTATTTATAAAACCAATCTTCTGTCCCTAGGTTTAATAATTTTAATGAAAGTTCTAGAAAAAGTAGATAAGATAAAAGTATTTATTCCAACTTACTTGGCTGATATAAATGCATGGGGGAATATATATAAAACAGAATACCAACTTTTAATAAAAGTTATGCAAAATATTGGATTTCTTAGTATATATATCGTAATAGTTTTGATTGTAACATTATATTATTTTTCAAGAATGGAGATAAAGAACTAAAAAGGTAGGTTATATACAATGATTAAAGGAAAAATAAAGAAAACTTTAGTAAACCCTCAAATATTGCCTAATGAGTTTTGGGATTTATTAATTGTACAAAGCGTAAAAATATCTGGTCTAATAGCAATTCCTATTACTCTTCTTATTGCATTTTTATTTATAACTTCTATATTTTTAAATAGACCAATTATATTGGACATAAATAAAGTTACTTCTCTAAAGGATGTAATAAGTTTTTTCTCCATTCCAGTAATATTTTTCTTAGGGGTACTACCAGTTTTATATGAGAAAGTGTATGAAAAGGAGTCACTTTATAACATTGGTTTGGTATATGGAAGAAATAGAATTTATATTTTCTGGATGTTAGTTTCGTTTGCAATTTTACTTGCTTCAATATTAAGTATTTACCGCATTGAACAAACTCTTTTTTTTATTTTGGTTTTACATAACTTTGCTGTAGGACTATCAGAAGAAATTCTTGTAAGGGGTGTGATATTAACAGAACTCAAGAAAATTTTTAATGTTTATTCTTCTATAGTCATCGATGCTTTAATTTTTGCATTTGTATTTCATGCTAATGAAGATATAAAAATTAATTTATTTATTCGTTTTCCGCTTGGATTAATCTTGGCATTAATAGCAACACGAGCGAAAAGTATTCATCCTTGTGTTTTGCTTCATTGGGCTTATAATGCGGCAGTTGCGCTAATATAAGGTTAAAGATGTTTATTGTAAAATAAAAATGGACAAAGTTGCAAAGAAAAATCCCCACTTTTGCAACTCAAAAATCCCCAGATTTGCAAAGGGTCATTGCAGGCACCCATAAAAACCATTATCCTTGTAGTTAGGGAAACTCTTAACTGCAAGGGAGGAATGGAGGATGCTCACAATGACCCAAATAGATGATATCAGAAATGCGTTCTTTTTTAAAGGGTTAAATATCAGTGAAATAGCAAGGAAATTTAAAGTTGACCGGAAAACGGTGCGCAAATATGTTTACCATGAAGACTGGAATGCTTCAACTGACACCAAAGCGAAAAAGGTATTTCCAAAACTTGAGCCTTTCAAAGAAGATATAGATCAATGGCTTGAGGAAGACAAAAAAGCCCGAGGAAAACAAAGGCATACTGCTACCAGGAGAGGCTCAAGTAGATTTTGGTGAAGTTGATTTTTATGAAAATGGAACATTGTATCATGGATTTTATTTGAATCTATCATTCCCCCTACAGCAATGTAGGTTATACACAGCTTTTCAAGGGAGAAAATCAGGAATGTTTATTTGAAGGACTTAAGAACATATTTGAACATATCGGTGGGGTACCGCTGCTTATGGGAAATTCAGTCTAAATAGTGGCAAACATATTTACTCTACTGCTCCTGGGTGAATATATTCTATGATGAGCAGATGACCGCAGCGATAATAGACCGTTTAATACATCACTGTTATTTGTTAATCTTTGATGGACAAAGCTATCGGATGAAACAATCATTGATGAAGCAGTTAAGTTAACAAAAAAATTCCCCACGGGTGCCTGAGGAAAAATCTTTGCAAAAATGGTCTTTATTCTAAGTTTGTCTTAAACAACAAGAACTTAAAACAAGTTATATGATTTTAGATGTTAATAAAAAATATCATCAGTGAGGTGCTATCAATGAGAGCTCTTTTTAAATTGGCTTTGCGAAATATCATTGCTAAAAAAGTAAGGTTTTTTATATTATTTCTTACTTTTGTTTTATCTGCCGTAACTTTAATGGCAGCTATATTTTTTAAAGATGCGGCTATTGAATCCAAAGAAGGGTTAGTGTATTCTATTGGTATTACACTAAAAAATCTGGATAGTATTTCTGATGTTGCTAGTGATATAAAAAAAGCCATTGGTTCTGGGTACATAGTTGAAGAAAGGTATGATATAGAAAGTTATAAAGCTTATGTTGGAACGATAAGCATAGCATTGAGCATTTTTAGTGCGTTTGCTATTTTCATAACTTTATTTTTAACATATTCTACTTTCAAGACAGTACTATATGAGAGGATTTCACAAATTGGTACTTTAAGAAGCTTAGGAGCAACTAAAATGGAAATATTTATAAGTACATATATAGAAAGCTTCATAATTATTACAATTTCCACTATAATTGGTTTAATTGTAGGTTTTCCTTTTTTGCATTTTATTCTTAAATTGATAGTTGAAGATGAAATTATAATAAAATTTAGCATTCTAAAGTTTATATTAATATTTTTTGTGCTTTTGGTTACAGGCTTATTAAGTGTTATTTTGGCAATTTTGAAGATATTTAAAATTTCTGTAGTAGATATCATAAAAGGTAACGTAGAAAAACATACCAAAAAGAAAAATATTCTTAAAAATTATACCGGAGCAGTGATTATATTTGTGTCTTTAATATTGTTGATTTTAAGTGAAAAAATGGATAATGGTATTTTTTATCTTCTCTCTGGAATTATTTTATTTTCGTTTTCATTTATTTTGCTTATAGAGTTTTTACATATTTTAATTAATAATACTTTATTAAAATTTATAAATTTATTGGGACCAGAAGCAAGATTGTTAAATAAAGAATTTAAAAGAGACTTTTCAAGATCAGCGGAATCTATAATACTTATTAGCATAGTAATTGGAATAGCATATCTTAGTTTTACTTTATCATATTTGGTCAAAGAAAGTGTAGATAAGGTATATAAAGGTGTTGATATTGTTATTAATACAGATTCTTCAATGGGGTCCTTAGATGAAAAATTATCCTCTATTTCAGGGGTTGATAAAGTTGTTTCGCAGTTAAGGGTAAAGGAACGTATCAGAGATATGGATGTAGAAATTTCAGGAATTGATCCAGAGAAATATAAAGATTTTTCTTTTGAAATATATAAAAATGGTTCAATAGATGAATTATTTAAGCAATTAAATTATGGAAAAAATATCATAATTACAAATACATTTGCTAAGAACACAAATACTAAAGTTGGTGATTATATTCAAATTAAATCAAAAACAAAAGAGAAGGGAGAAAAATATAAAGTTATTGGAGTTGTAAGTAGTTTTGAGAATATGGGCAAAGTTCTTTTTATATCTAAGGACAATTTTATAAAGGACATTGGTTCTAATGACTACACTTTATATTTATTAAAAATCAAAAAGAATTACAATGTTAGCCAAGTGGAAAATGGTATAACAGAAATGTTGGGGGAAAAAGCTTACTATAGTATAAATTCACTTGAAGAAATGAAAAAATTAAATGCTGAAGATAATAATAGATTGTTTTTAATAGTAAATGCATTATTTTTAATATCGGTGTTTATAAGTATTTTTAGTTTAAATAATAATCTTATTATAAATGTTTTGACGCAGGTTAGATATTTTGCAATAAAAAGAACGGTTGGGATGTCCTTAAAGCAATTGTTATTTAGTATAATAGGCGAGGGGGTTATTATAGGTTTTGAGGGAGGAATTTTTGGCTTATTATTTGGATTTTGTCTGAATCTCTTTATTGTGAAAATTTTGTCTTATTATGTTGGAGATTTATCTTTTGGATATAATTATTTAGTGTATTTAATTTTATTATTATCTTCGATTTTTATTGGTTTTATAAGTTCAATTTATCCTTTTATTAAAATTAGGAAGATTAATATTGTAGAAGCAATAAAAGGAATAGAATAGGTAAAAAAATAAAAATATAGGGAGGGACTAAAATGGTTATTTTAAAGACAGAAAAATTATTTAAAGAATACAATGTGGAAGGAAATGTGACAAAAGTTCTTAATGGTATTGATTTAGAAATCAATGAAGGAGAGTTTGTTTCTATTATGGGACCGTCTGGCTCAGGGAAAAGTACTTTGTTGTATGTACTTAGTGGTTTAGAAAAACCTACTTCTGGTAGTATCTTTTTTAAGGGAGAAGATTTAACTTTGTTAAATGATGATAAATTGAGTAAATTGAGAAGAAGAGAATTTGGTTTTATATTTCAGTTTTATAATTTGATACCTAATTTAAACGTTGAAGAAAACATAACACTCCCCTTAGAGTTTGAAGGAATAAATAGGAAAGAATATAATAGCAATATTGATAAAATTTTAGAAAGGGTCGGATTAATTGAAAAAAAGCAGAATTTTCCTTATCAATTATCGGGAGGACAGCAACAACGAGTGGCCATTGCAAGAGCGCTGATAATTGATCCTAAAATAATATTTGCGGATGAGCCAACTGGGAATCTTGATTCAAAAGCGGGAGAAGAAATTTTAAAGCTTCTGTATAATTTGAGTAAAGAAAATAATAAAACAGTATTAATGGTTACTCATGATAATTATGCTGCATCCTTCAGCGATAGGATAATTAAAATAAAAGATGGGGTAATTGAGTGAATTTTCCTCAACTTTTAAAGTTATAAAGACAAATACATTGCACATACAATGAAAGATATCCAAGATGTTATAAATAGGGTACTATCTGTAGTCTCGGCTGTACTTTTGGTTATAGCGGCAATTACGTTAATTGTTGGAGGTATAGGCATAGTTAATATACTCTTTATATCTGTAACAGAAAACCTACAACCATTAAAACCGAAAGGGAAATAAGAACGAACCTTAAAAATTCACAAATAATTAATTTTTAAGAAACCTTTATGACACAAAAAATATCCTCTGATTTATATAACCTTTATCAGAACCATCAAAAAAGGCATTATGACAACACTAAAGATTGTTGTATATGTAATCATACTTGTTGCAAATTCATAATCTGCTTTATAAACCCTTGCTATTATTGATGAGTTTACCATAACAGGCATTGCAGACATTATTATAAAGACATCTCTCATAAGCTTTGGAATTGGTATAAATAAATCTAATATCCATACCAAAGCAGGAGTTACCAAAAATCTTCCAATAAAAACCATAAAAGCATCTTTATCAAGCTTAAATTTGTCAAAACTCATTTCATAAATGACTATGCCAATGTAAAATATTGAAAGCGGAGTTGTGAGGTTTCCAATCATTCGGAAACTTTCAAAAATAAATTTTGGAAGAGAAATATTTGCAAAGACAAAAATCACTCCTATGATGAAACCGAGAAGAGGGGGATTAAATATTCTTTTTATGGTGTCTAAATTTAGTATTTTTTGTTCTTTTCCATTTACATCACGAACAATGCCATAAACTCCTAATGTCCACCAAATTGTAGTATTTGCCATGTAGTACAAAAGAGTATAAGGTGTCGCAATTTCCCCAAAAAGAGCTTGAGACATTGGAAGCCCCACAAATATTGAATTTGATAGTGAAAATATTGCTGTAAATACTCCCTTTCTTCCTCTTTTGACTTTAAAAATTTCAGCCAGTATATATGCAATCAAGTAGGATAAAAGTATTGACAAAAAAGGTATCAAAAGTCCTCTTCCTGGGCGCTCTAATTGCTTTTTTGAGAAAGTTGATGTTATGTTTACTATCATAGAAAGTGGCAAAGAGATATTGACGACAAGTTTAGCAAATAAATCTGATATTGAACTATCAAACCATCCTGCTTTTGCAAGATAATAGCCAAGAGCTAACATGAATACAATTGTAAGTACTCCTTGAACCGATGATAAAAAAGTCTGCATTAAACTGCCTCCCTGATGTGAAAGTTTAACTTTGTATTTACTTTTAAGAGTAACACAAAAAAGAAAAATTTCAAATAGGTTAAGAAAGGAGTAAAAATATCATGTATGAAAATTATGATGTAAAACAGGAAATGAAAAAAGATTGGTGGTTAATTGGAATTATACTATTGATATGGATTTTTACCTTTGTTGTTTTTGGGCGTTTGCCGGATAAAATTCCAATGCACTGGAATATTTCTGGCCAAGTAGATAGTTATGGTCCAAAGCAGGATGTCTTTATTTTACCTTCAGTTATCACTGTAATATATTTTTTGATGGTATTTGTTCCTCTGATTGACCCTAAAAAAGCTAATTACAGTAAGTTCGCCGGGGCATATAGGATGATAAGGGCTGTTTTAGTAATTATTTTATCTATATTGTACTTTGCCGCCACATATTCTGCATTAGGATATAAGGTGAACATGGATAGACTTGGGAGTGCTGTGATTCCTGTGATGCTCATTGCATTTGGAAGTGCTATGGGTAAGCTTCGCCATAATTATTTTGTAGGAATAAGAACTCCCTGGACGCTGGCAGATGAAGAGGTATGGAATAAGACACATCAGCTAGGCGGGAAACTATGGCTCATTGCAGGCATTATTGGTTTGTTTGCTTCCTTCTTCAGTGGTACATGGGTGGCTGTTTTGATGTTTGTGCTGTTAATTACTGCTGTTATAGTACCAATTGTATATTCTTATATAATTTTTAAAAATGAAGAAAAATAAAAGGGAATAAACGTAAGAACACCCCAAAGGTTCAAAAGGTTTACCAAAAATTGAACAGGATAACAAAAAGGATAGTGCTACATTTTATTAGCGAGTAAAGCTAATAAAGGCAGCCAATACCCCTTTGAATAAGCAGGAATTTGAGAGGTTTTGTAGAAATAATAAACTTGCAGGGGTGAATCATAAAAATAAAAGGAGAGGTTTAATAAAACTATATGGGAAGGGGTAGAAAATGGATTATAAGAATTTGCTAAAGAAATTATGCGAAAGCCATGGAGTTTCTGGACATGAAAGAGGAATTTATGATTTATTAAAAGAAGAGTTTGCTACAATTTCTGATGAAGTCACTGAAGATAAATTTGGCAATTTATTTTTTTTAAAAAAGGGTACAAAAGGTAAGTATAAGGTAATGCTGGCAGCCCATTTAGATGAAATAGGTCTTATAGTAAAGGATATAGACGATAAGGGATTTATCAAGTTTACCACTGTAGGGGGTGTAGACCAAAGAACTCTTCCCTCTCAAGAGGTAATAGTTCACGGAAAGAAGAATATATTGGGAGTTATAGGGAGCAAACCACCGCATCTTTTGTCTTCAGGGGATATGGAAAAGGCTATAAAGATTGAGGACATGTACATAGATGTTGGAATGAGTAAAAAAGAAATAGAGGAATTAATTAAAATTGGAGATGTAATAACTATAAAAAGAGAATTTAGAGAGCTTCTAAATGATTATGTTTCAGGTAAAGCTTTGGACGACAGGGCAGGCATTGCTGTAATGGCAATATGCCTTGAGGAGCTTAAGAAATTATACCATTATCACGATGTTTATGCAGTAGCAACATTGCAGGAAGAAGTAGGTGTAAGAGGAGCTACAACTTCTGCTTACAATGTTGAGCCAGATATTGCTATTGCTATTGATGTTACACATGGTAAAGCCCGAGGTGTTAGTACAGAGATAGAGCTGGCTAGAGGTCCTGCTATAGGGAAAGGTCCTAATATACATCCAGCTGTATATAAAGGGCTTGTGGATACTGCAAAAGAGTACAATATAAATCACCAAATAGAGCCACTTCCTGGACCTTCAGGGACAGATGCATGGGCTATACAGATTTCAAGGGGAGGAGTTCCAACAGGACTTGTCTCAATACCTTTAAGGTACATGCATACATCAGTGGAGACTGTTAATATGAAGGACATCATAAATAGTGGAAAGCTTTTGGCCTATTATATTGCCAATCTTCCAGAGGAATTGGAGGGACAACTATGTTATTAAAAGAGCTGACAGATTTGATGGGTGCTTCAGGAGATGAAAAAGAAGTAAGGGAGAAAATTAAAGAGATTGTAAAACCTTATGTTGATGAACTTTATGTAGACAAAATGGGTAATTTAATAGCCTGCAAAAAAGGGAAAAAGGAAAAACCTAAAGTGATGCTGGCTGCCCACATGGATGAAGTAGCTTTAATGGTGAAGTCTATAAACGAAGACGGGACTTTGAGCTTTTCACCTGTTGGGGGAGTAGACAACCGAATACTTGTATCTAAAACTGTAAAAGTGGGCGAAAAGAGGGTAAATGGCGTAATAGGTGCTAAGCCTATACATCTTCAAAAAAGGGAAGAGCAGCAGAAGCCTCTTGATTTTGATGCATTGTACATAGACATAGGGGCTACTTCAAAGGAAGAGGCATTAAAGCACGTTTCTGTAGGGGATTATGTGTATTTTGATGCCAACTTTGAATTACTGGGAAATGGATATGTAAAATCAAAGGCTTTAGATGACAGAATAGGCTGCAATGTTTTGATAGAGATCTTGAAAAGGGATTATGAATATCCTGTTTGTGCAGCTTTTACTGTGCAGGAAGAGGTTGGTTTAAGAGGAGCTGGCGTTGCAGCCTACAATATAGAGCCGGATTTTGCTATAGTTGTGGAAGGCACAGTGGCTGCGGATGTTTCTGACTCGGAACCTCATTTGGTTTCTACCGAGTTAGGGAAGGGGCCGGCAATTTCATTAATGGACAGAACGACCCTTTATGACAAAAAGATAATTAACAAGATTGTAAAAATAGCAGAAGAAAATGGTGTGCCTTATCAGTTTAGAAGGATAGCCAGTGGTGGCAATGATGCAGGTAAAATTCACCTAACGAAGGGTGGCATAAAAGCAATTGCTGTATCTGTCCCCTGTAGGTATATTCACTCTTTTAATTCTGTAGCCTTTTTAGAGGATTTTAACAACACAGTCAAATTAGTTGATTTGATAATAAAGAATATTGCGAAGGAGGCTTTGATATGAGCTTAAATATAGAATTGATAAAAAAACTTACACAGACTTATGGACCTTCAGGAAGTGAGGAGAAAGTTTTACAGGTCATAAAAGAGGAAGTAAAAAATTTTTGTGATGAGATTACATACGATGCATTAGGGAATATGATATGCAGAAAAACAGGAAAAGGAAAAAAAATAATGGTGGCTGCTCATACAGATGAAATAGGACTTATGATTACACACATAGAAGATGAAGGTTTCTTGAGGTTTACTACTATAGGGGGAGTTTCTGTAGAACAGATAGTAGGGAGGAGAGTGGTTTTTAAAAATGGAGTTCAAGGAGCCATAGGAGTAGAATATTTAGAGGATAAAAAAGATTTTAGAGTTGAAAAATTGTATATAGATATTGGGGCAAAAAATAAGGAAGAAGCTCAAAAATATGTCAATATTGGAGATAGTGCATCTTTTGCAGGTGAATTTATTGAAGCAGGTAATAGACTTATATCAAAGGCTTTTGATGATAGGATAGGATGCTATGTAGTTATTGAGGCACTAAAAAATCTTAAAACAGAAAACGAAGTGTATTTTGTGTTTACTGTTCAAGAAGAAGTGGGGACAAGAGGAGCTGCTGCAGCTGCCTATAACATACATCCTGATTTTGCTGTAGCAGTTGATGTTACATCAACTGGCGATACACCTAAAGCGAAAAAGATGGCAGTCTCTCTTGGTAAAGGGGCAGCTATAAAAGTGATGGACAGGTCAATAATAGTAAGCCCTTCTGTGAGGGAGATGATGATTGAGGTAGCGAAAGAAAATAACATTCCTTATCAGTTAGAAATACTTGAATTTGGTGGAACTGACGCAGGACCTATACATTTGACAAAAGGTGGTATACCGGCAGGTGTTATATCGATTCCTACAAGGTATGTTCACAGCATATCAGAGATGGTAGACAAAAATGACATTGAGGCAAGTATTGAACTTTTGAAAAAAGTTCTTGAAAAGTAATTGAAAGAAGTATCAAACGTTCTGTTTTTCTCTAGACAAGATAAACCTTCATTTTGCTTGCTTGTTAAGGCCAAAAAGTAAAATAACTAAAAAAGATAATATAAAAATAAAAAAGGGCAGAACCTCTGCCCTTTTATGCTTGTATGCCAAATACATATTGTACCAAAGTGCCGAAAAGATATGATAAAGCTGCTGCTCCAAGGCCTGTTGTTACCATTTCTAAAACCTTTCCTTTTACAGAAAGACTTTCTGAAGCGACAGATACTACAATTCCTACTATAGAAAGTGCTATTGCTGCAAAAATTACTGAAAATAAAAGTGCTACTAAAGATGACGAGGTGATTATAAAATAAGGCAAAACGGGGAATAGGAGTCCCACAAGGTATGCAATGCCGGTATATAGAGCAGATTTTATTTCGTTTTCAGAAATTTCTTCTGTTAATAGGTTTATCATGGCATCTTCATTGTCACTGAGTTTTCCTAAGATTTCTGTTCCGACATCTTCAGGTATGCCAGATTGTAACAATTTACTCACGAATTCCTCTTTTGCCCTGTCCTTAGACACTTTGAATAAAAGTTCCATTTTACTTTTTATTCCCTCATTTACTTGTCGTTGAGACCGTACAGAGGTGTATGCACCTATTGCCATGGAAAGAGCACCAGCTACTCCTACTACTAAGCCAGCGGTTCCAACGGTGATGGGGCTTTTTGGATAAACGGCAGAAAGGCCTGTTACAGTTCCTAATATTTCTACAAGGCCATCATTCATCCCAAGTATGAAATCTCTTATGTTTTCTATGCTGAATTTGTCTTTTTGTCTGCTAAAGATTTTTTCATGTTCCAGTTCGTCTTCTATGATTTTTGAGAGAATTGCCTTTTCTTTTTCTGTAAGAGAGGCTTCGTGAAAATAGCGGTAATAGGATTCGGTACTTATTACCTCATTCATCTCAAGTATTGTGACAAATAATTTGCTTCCAAGTAAAGTTCTCAATATTTTATAAGTAAAAAGCTTAAATTTGTGGAATTTTCCTTCTTGAATTTCTATATTCCTGGTTTTTAAAAATTGATGCCAAAATTTTGCATGAACACGCTCCATTTTTGCAAGCGCGTCAAAATTACTTTTAGTTTGTGGATTTTTTTCTATTTTTGCAAGGTATGTATAAAGCTCGGCAGCTTCAACTTCTTCTTTGTAAAAATTGATAGCTTGGTCTATAGGATTCATTTGTCATACCTTCCTTTCTGCGAATAATTTTTGTGAAAATACCAGAAATAAAATTTATATTTATTATACCATATTAAAGAAGGATTAAAACCAATAGTGATAATTATTACAAAATAAAAAAGGAGGGAATACCCCCTCCACTTTTTATTCATCTTTTGCCAATTTTTCGTAGATTTTATACCTCTCTTGAGCTTGTTTCTCAGCTTCTTCAAAGAGTTTCTGTGCTTTTTCAGGGAAAGTCTTTTCCAGAGCCGAGAATCTGACTTCACCCTGCAAGAAGTCTCTAACTGAGAGTTTTGGTGGCTTGGAGTCGAGTATGAATGGATTCTTGCCTTCTTTCTTAAGAAGCGGATTGTATCTATAGAGAACCCAATATCCTGCCTCTACGGCCTTCTTTTCTTCTAATTGGCTACAGCTCATACCTTGCTTTATTCCATGGGCGATACATGGAGCATACGCAATGATGAGAGATGGCCCTGGATAGCTTTCTGCTTCTACTAGCGCTTTTATTAATTGTGTCTGGCTTGCTCCCATTGCAACTTGTGCTACATATACATAGCCATATGTCATTGCCATTCTTCCTAAGTCTTTCTTGCCGATTGGTTTACCAGCTGCAGCAAATTGTGCTACTGCTCCTACTGGTGTTGCTTTTGAGGATTGTCCGCCAGTATTTGAGTAAACTTCTGTGTCGAATACTAAAACATTTATATCTTCTCCCGAAGCAAGGACATGGTCTAATCCACCATAGCCTATATCGTATGCCCAACCATCGCCACCAAATATCCATTGAGACTTCTTAATGAGATAGTCTTTTCTTTCAAGTATTTCGT
>Ga0247720_100386_pt1 | contig 17111 bp, 17 predicted proteins | sample MSEWel2015_12_15_FD_189078 | JGI IMG/M metagenome (GOLD analysis project Ga0247720, IMG submission 189078) | Subsurface sediment microbial communities from gas well in West Virginia, United States - MSEEL Well Study Marcellus 3H_2015_12_15 | ecosystem: Environmental > Terrestrial > Deep...
AAATTGTATATTTCAATCCATACAATTGCCTGTATACCTCAAAATAATGCTCTGGTGTGTGCTTTGATATGCCATAGTAAGATATGGGGTTTATTCTATGTCCTTCATCAATGGGAAGATACTCAGGGTTTCCATATACTGCTGCCGATGAAGCGTATATAACTTTTTTAACACCACTTTTTCTGCAGCATTCCAGTAAATTTACTGTCCCCAGTACGTTTACTTTTGCATCAAATACAGGATTATCAATTGATTTTTGAACATCTATTTGAGCTGCTTGATGTATTACATAATCAGGTTTTTCTTTTTCAAATATTTCACATAAGTCTTCATCTGTGATGTCTTTTTTATAAAAAATGGCCTTTTTATTTATAAATTCTTCTTTTCCTGTTGAAAGATTATCCACTATTACGGCTTCATATCCATTTTCAATCAGCAAATCTACTACATGTGAACCTATAAAGCCTGCACCACCTGTGACTAAAACTTTCATTATCCGTATCTCCTCACTTATTAAAATTCAAAAGCTATTCTATTTCAGTAGCGGCAACTTCTTCCATTAAGGACCGCTGATAATCAGGATTATACTCTGGTACAAGTGACTTTATAAACTCTCTTATTTCATCTTCATCCATATCATCTATCTTATCTTTATATTTTTCCAATGTTAAAATTAAATTCCCATAATCAACAGAAACGGGCTTTTCAATAAAAATTTTCTCATGCTTCGTCGACACGTATTTATCATCACTTATTAATAATTCCTCAAATAATTTCTCTCCTGGTCTTAAACCAATAATCTTAATAGGTATATCTACATCAGGTTCAAAACCCGATAACCGAATTAACGTTCTTGCTAAATCTATAATTTTAACCGGCTCACCCATATCAAGTACAAATATTTCGCCACCTTTTGCCATAGCCCCTGCTTGTATCACTAACTGAACAGCTTCTGGTATTGTCATAAAGTATCTTTTAACTTCTTCATGGGTAACTGTTACAGGTCCACCTTCTTCAATCTGCTTTTTAAAAAGAGGTATAACACTTCCATTACTTCCTAACACATTCCCAAATCGCACTGCAACAAACTCAGTTTTACTTCTTTTATCATATTCCTGGATTATCATCTCACATATGCGCTTAGAAGCTCCCATAATACTTGTAGGGTTGACAGCTTTATCTGTCGAAATCATTACAAAGCGATTGACATTATATAAGTCAGAAACTCTCACAAGATTCAATGTACCATATACATTGTTTTTAATAGCTTCATGAGGGCTGTCCTCCATTAATGGAACATGTTTATGAGCAGCTGCATGAAAAACAATATCAGGAGTATACTTACTAAAAATTTTATTCATCTTCTTTTCTTCTCTTATATTCGCTACTAAGCAAACAACATCAAGTTTAGGATATTTTCTTTTCAATTCTTGCTGTACTTCATACATATTGTTTTCGTATATGTCTAGTATAATAAGGCGAGAGGGTGAAAATCGGGCTATTTGTCTGCAAAGTTCAGCCCCAATAGATCCTCCTCCACCTGTAACCATAACTTTTTTACCTTTTATATAACTGCTTATTTCCTCTAAATCAATTTTGACAGGTTCTCTACCTAACAAATCATTTATATCAACATCTCTTATACTACTTATTGATATTGTTCCATCGACTAATTCATAAATAGCTGGCAATGTCTTAACTTTTATGCGCATTTCACTACATTTATCAATAACTTTCTTCAAAACAGTTCTAGGCGCAGAAGGAATAGCAAAAATAACTTCATCAATTTCCTTCTCCGTAATAACTTCCTGAATATCATCAATCTTCCCCACAACAGGCACATCATCAATACTTCTGTGTAATTTAGACACATCATCATCTACTATTGCTACAGGCTTAAGACCTGTTTCTGGATGATTTTTTATCTCCCTTACAAGTATACGCCCAGCATCTCCAGCGCCTACTATTAACACTTTTTTGTATTTTATATTCTTTACTTTAACTTTACTGTTATTTTCCATATAACTTCTATAAGCAATACGACTTCCACCTATTAGCAATGCACTCAAAAACCAGTATAAAGGATAAATAGAACGTGGCAAATGTATTTGTAAAAACAGTAAAACAAAAGCAGCCATAGCGCTGCCAATGGTAGTAAAAATAATCAAATCCATAATATCATGTAAACTTGCATATCTCCAAATTTTATTGTATTGTTTGAAAAGCACAAATGTTACGACAGTCACTGTAACTACTATGTAAAGGGTTTTTTTGTATAAGAGAAAATATTGGTGAGGAATATTATAGTCAAAGCGCAAATAAAAAGCTAGAAAATATGCTATATTCAACAGGATAATGTCAATAAGCAATAATAAAATTTTTCTCTTGTTTTTCCACATATAAATCTCTCCCATTTACCTACTATATATCTTTATTGCCTCTTTTAACTTATCGACTACATAATCAATTTGTTCATCTGTTATTTTATTGAAAAAAGGTAAAGCTATTGTAGATCTTGCCACTTTCTCTGTTATAGGAAAATCTCCTTCTTTATGGCCAGTTAATTCTCTTATATAAGATTGTAAATGTACTGGCGTAAAATAAGGTCTACAACCTATACCATTGTCAATTAAATACTGCATAACCTTATCTCTGTCTATGTTTTCATCTACTCTTATCACATAGACAAACCAACTCATCTTATTTACTTCAGGAGCAATATAGGGTATTTTAACCCCCTTGACATCTTTCAATCGTTCATTATATTTCTCAGCTATTTCTGAACGCCTCTTAATTATCTCTTCTATCCTTTCTAACTGAACTATTCCAAGAGCAGCATGTAACTCACTAAGACGGTAGTTAAAGCCCAACCTCTCATGTTCTAACCATAATCCCGTGATAGGCCTTCCCTGACTTCTCATACTTCTACTTAGCTGTGCAATTTCTTCATTATCTGTAACAATTACCCCACCTTCAGCAGTTGTAATCTGTTTATTGGGATAAAAGGCAAAAGCACCTGCATCACACAATGTTCCCGCTTTAATACCTTTGTATTCTGAACCTAACGCCTCGCAAGAATCTTCAATAACTTTGAGACCATATTTTTTAGCTATCTCATTTACCTTTTCCATGTCCATTGGTTGCCCAAAGACGTCTACTGTTAGAATTGCTTTGGTTTTCTCTGTTATTTTTTCTTCTATTTTGTTAATATCCATGTTCAGTGTGTCTGGATCTATATCCACAAAAACAGGTTTTGCCCTTTCAAATAAAAAACAGTTTACAGAGGCTATAAAAGTAAAAGGTGTAGTTATAACTTCATCTCCATCTTTTATCCCTAAGGACCTTACTATTAAATGCAAAGCGCTCGTCCCACTATTTACTGCAATCGCATATTTTTTCCCTACGTAATCAGCTATCTTTCTTTCAAATTCTTCTATCTTGGGTCCAATGCTTAAAATATCCGACTTTAAAACTTCTATAACTGCGTCGATTTCTTTCTGTGTAATGTCCGGTTTTGACAAAGGTATTTTCAAATTAATCACCTCTATTTTCTAAAATTGTTTCTAGATCTAATAGATTCGATAAAATTAAGTTAGGTTTTTTTATGGGAGAATCAGCTTCTTCGCTATAATGCAACTGCTTAGGATGTTTAAAGCGAATAGTCAACCATTTCAATTTATTGGGAGCCAAAAAATCTTTTTGAGGATTATCAGCAACATAACAAAGTTTTGAATGAGGTAAACCAAGTTTGTCTGACATTAATTGAAACGCAAATTCATTGGGTTTCCAGTATTGTTTTCCGTATTCATCAGTGTAAATGATAGCATCAAAATACTCCGAAATACTTAAAGAATAAACTTTATTCTTTTGTGAAATTAGATATCCATCAGTAATTATACCTAGCAAATATCCTTTTTTTCGTAAATTTCTTATAACAACTCCTGCTTCATATAAGATTTTAATTTTAGGTATATGTGACCTATAGATGTTTACTAGCTCCTCAATGCAAAAATATTTTCTAATTAGTGGAAAGTTTTGTAACATTAAATCAAAATTCTTACCTCTAATACCTTGTCTAAAACTATTTAGCAAAAAACGATAAATTTCTTTAGAATTATAAATTCCCGTTTGAGCAATAAATCTCGATATTTCCTTGAAACCACTCCTTACATAATCTATCTCAAAATAAATTGTATCGTCTAAATCAAATACCACTCCTTTTCTCATTGACAGTTTCCCCCAATGTTGATTTATCTATAAATAATTCCTGGTAAAATCTTGTCATACATAAGTGTTTTTTATAACATCCTATTCTAGGAGCTACTTCATTGCCTTCAAGCATTTGCAAGATCCATTCAGGATAATCTCCACCTGCCGCAAATGTTAGTGGTACACCTCCACCAAACCTGGGATTTATTTCAGAAAGAATAGGTCCATGATCTGTTAAAAATGCTTGTATAGTTATAGGACCTATACCTCCGATTGAAGAAATTATATTTAAAACTCTTAATATCCAACTTCTTATATCATCATCAGGAATAGTGATACCTTCAACCGATTCTCCTCCAATAGCTTTTAACCTCATACGGGGAACATAATGTATTATTCGACCTTCCATATCTAAAAGACAATCAATAGTAATTTCAGGATAGTTGAGATATTCCTGTATAATTGGCTCAGGAACTAAATCAATGACTTTTGACAAATTTTTTTTATTTACTTTATAGGTATGCTTGCTTGCACTCCCACCCCTTGGCTTAACAAAAAGTATGTCAGGAAGCTCATCTTCATTCAAAGTATCACGTATCCAGCTTCTAGGAGTCTTAATATTATAATTATTAAAAAATACAACTGTTTCCCATTTATCATTCGCTATTTGTACAAGCTTCTCTCCAGAAACTAACACTTTGCAGTTTATTCCTTTAAATAAATTAGCATTTTTAGAAAGAATCATAAGTTCTGTGTCTATAGTCGGTACAATCAAATTTATTTTTTCTCTTTCTGCTATTTCTAATAATTGGAAAATATAATTCTCATGAAGCACCTCATATAATTTTACTTTTTTATCCGCAAAATATAAACTTGGAGCCAATTCGTCCATATCCCCTGCATATAATGTGCCGTTTCTTTTTTCAATTGCTTTTTTAAATGCTTTTATTAATGAGACTCTACGACCAGCACTTGTTATTAATACATTAATTCCCAATTGATTGCCCCCCCTTAAATTCTGGCATAGTTGCATGGCCTTCTGCACTTATTCCTTCTCGTTTTAAGACTTTTATAATTGTTATAAACATTATTTTGAGATCAAGCCATAAACTCCAATTATCTACATACCATACATCAAGTTTAAATTTCTCTTCCCAAGAAAGACTATTGCGTCCATTCACTTGTGCCCAACCAGTTATACCTGGCTTTACATCATGACGTCTCATTTGTTCTTCTGTATAATAATTCAAATATTCCATAAGTAAGGGTCTTGGCCCCACTAAGCTCATATCTCCTTTTAAAACATTAAATAATTCCGGTAATTCGTCAAGACTTGTACTTCTAAGGAATTTACCTATTTTAGTCAAGCGTTTTTCATCTGGTAAAAGATTGCCATATTCATCTTTTTCATTAGTCATTGTCCTAAACTTATATATTGTAAAAGGCTTTCCTTTAAATCCTGCTCTTGTCTGTTTATATATAACAGGCGGTCCCATAGTAACAAAAATAATTAGCGATATGATGACTAAAAAAGGAGACAAAATAATTAACAAAAAAACTGATACAAAAATGTCAATTAATCTTTTTATAATTAACCTCAAAAAAATTACACTCCCTTCAAGCATTAACATAACACCATGTACTTTTCTATAAATAATTGAAATTTGACTTCAATCTATTAATTTGTTCCTTTACCAAGATACAGACTATATACCTCATCCATTTCTTTTAAAACTTTTTCAATAGCATAATCCCGTATAATTTTTTTACCCTCTTCTCCCATTTTAGTCCTCAATATTTTATTTGAGGCTAATTTTGCAATTGCCTTAGCTGTTGCTTCTATATCATTTACAGGAACCAAGTATCCATTGACACCATCCACAACTAAATCTCTATTTCCTCTCACATTTGTGGCAATAATAGGCTTACATGCTGCTATTGCTTCCATTATAGCTCTTGGAAGACCTTCCCGTAAAGATGTTAATGCAAAAATATCAATAGTATTTAGAATTTCTGAAATATCCCTTCTATATCCCAAAAATTTAATTCTGTTTCCTAAATTATTAAGCAAAACATAATTTTTTAATTTCTCTTCCTCTTCTCCAGTACCTACAATGAGGTAGTAAATATTACTGTAATCTTTTAATATTTTTATAGCGTCAATTATCTGCTTATGATTTTTATTAGTATTTATTTCTGCTACAGTCAATATCAAAATATCGTCTTCTGAAAAGCCTAATTCTTCTCTCAACTTTTTTCTCTTTTCATCATCATTTATAAAGTATTTTTCAATATCTATACCAACACCATGCACATAAAACACTGCATCTTTTCTTCTCAGTTTAAATTTTTTCGCAATATCAAAATCCTCTTCATTCATAGTTATAAGTCCATCTGTCCAATGAGCAGCTATCTTCTCCATTGTGTAATATATAAGCCAGTTTTTCAAAGGAATTCCTTTGTAAAAATGAAATCCATGAGCTGTATAAAGTACTGGTTTTGCATTTGTAATTTTTGCTACCAACCTTCCTAAAAAACCCCAACAGGAGTGTGTACATGTACTAATGGGAATTTATCCTCTCTCATTATTTTTTATTAATTGATTTAGTGCTCTTATGTTACTCAAAGAATAAGGAGAACGTGAAAAATTAACGTCATGGCATACAACATTTAGATCTTTTAATTCATCTTGCCTATTCCCCAATTTTGCAGCCACAAGTACTTCATAGCTTTTGTTTTGAAAATACTGTATAAAAGGAATATGAAAATTTAATATATGAGATTCAATTGTTGCTATAAATAACACTTTTTTCATACATTTCACCTAGATTTTAATGGTTAATTTTCGATTTTAACAAGCTTTTTATTATGTTTACCTGCTTTTCCAACACTTTTTCTTCATCATATAATTCTATAGCCCTTTTTCTACCTTTTGCACCCATTTCCGCTATTAATTCATTATCTATCAATCTTTTTATCGCTTCATATATTTCTTTCGGTGAATTAACACTTACTAAAAATCCTGTCTCTTCATCCACTACTTCCTCTCTACATCCTCTTATGTTTGTTGCAACAACAGGTTTGCCCATAGCCATTGCCTCTATAATAGACCTAGGCATCCCTTCCCGGTAAGAGGGTAATACAAAAATATCACTTATTTTTAATAGTTCTGGAATATCATTTCTAAAACCTGTTAATATAATTCTCTCTCTCAACTTTGTATCATCTAAATATGATTTTATTTTTTGCTTTGTTTCTTTATCTCTTTCATCTAATGAAGCATCACCAATTATCATTAGATATAAATTGCTATAATCTTTAATCAGATATTTAAATGCTTCTAAAAGATCTAAAATACCCTTTTCTTCCACCAGTCTTCCTATAAAACATATAACTTTACTATCAACAGTAATACCCAAATTCTCTTTGTAACTTTTTATATCAATTTTTATATTCTCAGGATTAAATTTATTCAAGTCAACTCCATTGCTAATCCATGCTATTCGATCTTTGTCTATAATTTTTAAGTCTAGTGCAAGCTTATAATCTTCCTGACTTTGAGTAAATATATAATCCGTAAAATACTTCCCCATTATTTTTTCTATCGTAGCAAATAATTTATAACTTAAAAAGGACATATTTTCATGAAAATAAAACCCATGAGCTGTATAAATTACGACAGGAATACGTGCTAATTTTGCTGCTATTCTACCTAAAACACCAGCCACTGGTGTATGAACATGAACTACATCATATTTACCATCTCTCATAATTTTGTACAGGTTAATTATCGATTTTATATTGGATATTGGACTTATCTTTCGCTCTATTTTTACATATTTAAATACATATCCACGCTTTTCTAATTCTTTTGATTCCTTACCTTCTGAGCAAGCAATCTCTACTATAAATCCCTCTTTTTTTAATCTATCAATTAATGGAAGAAGTAAATTTTTGACTGTATAATCAACTGCAGAAACTTGTAATATCTTAGGCAAATCTTTCACCTCTTTTTATACCAATCTATCGTCTTCCTTAACCCTTCCTCAAACTTAATACTAACTCTATATCCAAGTAGTTTTTTGGCTTTTTCTATCGATGCCAATGAATGTTTTACATCACCAATTCTTGGTTTATCATATAAAGGCTTTATATTAGTTCCAAGTATTTCATTTATTTTGTCAACTAATTGATTTAAACTAATTCTCTCACCACATGCTATATTAATCACTTCACCATGTCCAACATTCTTCGATGTTGCAGCTAATATATTTGCTTCAACTACATTGGCCACATATGTAAAATCTCTTGTCTGCTCTCCATCTCCAAATATAACAGGTGATTCACCTTTTAAAATCTTGGTTATAAACCTTGGTATTACTGCAGCATACTGCGAATTAGGATCTTGTTTAGGACCAAATACATTGAAATATCTTAACGATACAGTTTCTAAACCGTATATATTATAAAATACCTTTCCATACAATTCCTCAACATACTTTGTTACAGCATAAGGAGATAATGGATTGGGTGTCATATCTTCACTCTTAGGCAATATCTCCGTATCACCATATGCAGATGAAGAAGCAGCTATTACAACACGTTTCACACCGGCTTCTTTCGCTACAACCAATAAATTTAACGTTCCATCAATGTTATTAGCATTACTAGACAAAGGATCTTCAACAGATCTAGGAACGGATGATAATGCTGCTTGGTGTAGTATATAATCTACACCTTTAACTGCTTTTTTTACATCGTTGATATTTTTTAAATCACCTTCTATTAACTCAATCTTATCTTTAAGTTCTTCTATATTCTCCATTTTACCTGTAGAAAAATTGTCTATAATTTTTACTTTTTCACCTCTTTTTATAAGCTCTTCAGCTATATTGGATCCAATAAATCCTGCTCCACCTGTAATTAAAAATGTTGCCATTATATATCAGTCCTTTCTTTTGTAAATGCTATTTCTTTTATATAATCGTATATATCAAAATTATCATATGCTGGAGCCCCTATTTTATAAATATTTTCTTTAATAATGCCTTTAAAAGCGTTCCTCGTGTCAATTATTATACTAGCGTTATCTGCAATCGCTCTGTAATCATAGTAACTATGGTTTGTACATAAAACTATAGCATTATATTTTTTTAATTCGGCATAATTTAATGTAACCGATTTAACTTTGTTATTATTTTCATCTATAAACTCCGAAACATAAGGGTCATTATATTCTACAATAGCACCTTGCTCTCTCAATAACTTATATATCTCTAGCGAAGGTGATTCTCTTATATCATTAACATCTTTCTTATAAGCCATCCCTAAAATTAAAATATAGGCACCATTAACACATCTCCTATGTCGATTAAGTACTTCAATAATTTTCGTTACTACATATCGCGGCATATTGCCATTTATGTCACTCGCTAATTCTATAAATTTATTATAAAAATCATATGTTTTAGCCTTCCAAGATAAATAGTGCGGATCTAAGGGAATACAATGCCCTCCAATACCAGGCCCAGGGTAAAATGGCATAAAACCAAAAGGTTTAGTAGCTGCTGCATCAACTACTTCCCATATATCAATCCCCATCCTGTCACACATCATAGCCAGCTCATTCACAAGTCCTATATTTACAGCCCTAAATGTATTTTCCAGTAGTTTAACCATCTCAGCTACTTTTGTGGATGAAACAGGTACTACAGTATCTATCACACTACTATACAACAAATACCCTAACTCCAAACACTGTCTAGTAACTCCACCAATAACTTTCGGCGTATTTTTTGTATTGTATTTTTTATTACCAGGATCTACTCTTTCTGGTGAATAACATAAATAATAATCTTTTCCCACTACATACCCCATTTTTTCGAATTCCTTTTGTATCAACTCCTCTGTGGTACCAGGATATGTTGTACTTTCTAAAACAATCAGTAAATCTTTATGGAAATACTTTTTTATTTTAGAAATAGCATCGATTATATACGAAATATCTGGGTCTTTTGTTTTTCTCAAAGGCGTTGGAACACAAATACTCACTGCATCTATCTCTAATATCTTACTAAAATCTGTGGTTGGGATTAATTGCCCATTTTCAACCAGTGTTTTTACTTCTTCTGATGGAACATCTAAAACATATGATTTGCCTTCTAACAATGTATGTATTTTCCTGTCATTTATATCAAATCCAATAACTTTGTATCCACCTTTAGCAAATTCAACAGCTAATGGTAAACCTACATAGCCTAAACCTATAACTCCTAGAGTAGCTTTTTTTAATTGTATTCTTTCTTTTAACTTACTTGACATATTTATACATCCCCTCTGCTAGATTAACTTTCACTAAAAATCAACAAACTCAAATTTTTATATATCAATATCTTTTAATCTCGGCCATTTTTTATCTTTTTCAGATAAAATTACTTTTTCAATCTCCTCCAATGGCCACTGTATAATTTATATCAGGGTCATTCCATATTATCCCACCCTTTTCATCAGGATAATAAAAATCAGTATATTTATAGAAAAACTCCGCTTCATCAGACAAAACTAAAAAACCATGAGCAACCCCCTAGGGAATATAAAATTGCTTTTTATTTTTATCAGATAAAATAACCCCTACCCTTTTTCCGTAAGTTTTGGAGTTTTTTCTTAAATCCACTGTTACATCAAAAACTCCCCCCTTTAAAACTCTTACCAGTTTATCCTGCGGATGTTTCTTCTGAAAATGCAATCCTCTTTAAAGCACCTTTTTTTGAAAATATCGTGTAAAAGGAATATGAAAATTTAAAATATGAGATTTAACAGTTGCAATAAATAAGACTTTTTTCACAGAATATCACCACTATTCCGCTTCTTTGGTGTTTTAAATTTAACTAATTTCAAACTTGTTTTTATCTAGTTATTCTTTTATTTTTCAGAAATTCTATGTATAGCTCTTCCCAAATATCAACCACATGTTCTAAACTGTAATTTTCTTCAATATATTTACGTCCTGCTCGTCCCATAGCTTTCCTTACACCTTCAGGTAAATCCATAAGCTTTAACATAGCCTGAGCTAGAGATTCTGGGTTCCTAGAAAGAACAAGAAAACCAGATTCCCCATCTACAACAATTTCTTTATTCCCTCCAACATCTGTAGCTACTATAGGTAATCCTACAGCTGAGGCTTCTAAAAGTACAAGAGGCATACCTTCCCAAGAAGAAGACATGACATATGCATCAGCGGCATTCATGAGTTCGGGGACATCTTTACGAACTCCTAAAAAATATACCTGGTGGGTTATACCCAGCTCACCTGCCAAGTGCTTGATTTTTTCCATTAAAGAACCTTGTCCTGCAATTAAAAGCACAGAATCTTTTCTCTTTGACACTACTTTAGCGAAAGCATTCAACATATTGGAATAATCTTTAGCCTTTTCAAATCGCCCTACAGCCAGCCACACAAATTTGTCTTCAACTCTTAAATCTTTTCGTAACCGAAGTCTTGCTTCCAAATCAGGTTTAAATATCTCAGTATCAACTCCATTAGGTATATATCGTATTTTTTGCCGAGGCACCGCACCTATTTGTACATATCTCTCTAATCCTGCACGGCTAACTTGTGTAGTTAAATCGCATAACCAATCAGTAAAGCGATAAGCAATTTCTCTTTGTCTTCCACCTTCAATGATACTGTGAACTGAACAAATAAGTACAGGAGTTTTTACAAAAATTCTAGAAATCCTCCCTAAGAGATTGGCATGAACCATATGGCAGTGAAGAATTTGAGGTCTTTCACGTCGCAAAATCTTTACCAAGCGAAAGAGTCCTCTTGGATCCGGCACACCTCGTCGCATCTCCAAAGAATAAACATGTATTCCTGCTCTCTTAAGTTCTTCCACATAAGCCACAGGAGGGATCATGGAAATTACTTGCACATCCCAGCCTCGTTTCTTAAGACGAGTAGCTAAATGCACAAGCTGTGTCTCTGCACCACCGTAATTAAGACCTGTTATTAAAAAAGCAATTTTCATATTAATTTCTCTCCTTCAAAAATTACCTTAATTCATCCATTTTGCATATAAGCACTGTAAGAACCATAATAAACCATGTTATTTTACGCCATTCAAAGTTAAGTGAAAAAAAAGCTACCATAAGAACTAAAAAAAAGAAAATTCCTAATCTACGATTAATGCCTTGCTTTATAAAAATTGGGAAAAAAGCAGAAGATAACATTCCTACAAAAAATATAAAACCTATTATACCTTCTTCTACTAAGATAGACAGAAATACATTATGTGGCACTGCTGAAATTCCGATTATAGGCAAAACAGCACTTCTAAAAGCTCCAGCACCTACTCCCAAAAATGGGTGATTTAGAAATATTTCTATCCCAGCGTCCCATATTATTGTCCTATAATTTAGAGTTCCTTTAGTTATTTCCTCAGGAATAGTAGATATTCGTGTTAAAACATAACTAGGTATGAAATTTAGAACAACATAACTTCCAAATAAAATTAGAATAATTATTGCTAAAACATTTTGCATTTTAAAATTCTCTTTGACAAATACCATATTTATTAAAAAATATATCACAGCTAGTGCCCATCCAATAAAGCCACCTCTAGAAGCAGTCAAAAATACTGCTATACTTGCCAAAAATACAAAAAGATAAGTAAATAATTTTATAGAAGCTTTTTTATTTATACCTAAATATCCTGCTATCACAATTGCAAAGTTTAAATAAAAGCTAAAATCATTAGGGTCAAAACCTTTAAGTGCAAAGCGATTATAAGCAACTTCATATCCTTTAGTATACTCCCAAAATATTCCTAAAATCGCAACACATGCTCCAAATACATAGGCTACCATTAGTGCCTTAATATCATAGCCTTCTCCAGAAAACTGATAAATCAGCCCTACTGCAAATAATAGTTGAGTATAAGTAAAAGCACGTGTTAATGTAGCTTGTGGATCTATACTCCAAAAAAAAGTAATCCAACCCCAAAGGATAAAAACAGCTGCCCATCCTAAAAATCTGTGAACTTTTATTTTCCCAGCAACAATAATCCATCCTATTCCTATTATAAGAGCCAAAAAACCTATTAATCTACTTAATGTACCTACTCCAGGAATAACAATGACATTTTCCCAAGGAATTGTAAACACAAACACCCAAACAAACCAAAATGCCAATCGTTTCATTTAACTTCCTCCAAAAGAGCTATATACTGATTTGTAGCATAATCGATTGTAAAATGAGTTGTATCATAATGTAATAAGTTAGCAGATTTTTTTAGTATTTTCTTAATTGCTTCTGATAATCCTATCCAATCACCCACTTGAACTAGGTTATCCATATCCCCCAATATTTCCCTTGGCCCACTAGGACAATCTGTTGAAACTACAGGAACACCCAACGCCAATGCTTCAATCAGTACTGTAGGTAACCCTTCCCATTGAGATGACAAAACAAATACAGCCGCACGTTTCATATACTTATAAGGATTATCTACAAATCCAGGTAAATCAACATCCCTTTCTAATCCAAGCTCTCTAATTAAAGCTTCAAGTTTAGGTCTTTCTTCTCCTTCACCCAAAATTATAAGGCGTACTGGCATTTCTTTGCGTACTAAAGCAAAAGCTTTAATAAGTGTAGGATAGTCTTTTGCAGGAGTTAATCTGCCTACACTTAGTACCACAGGAGGCTCACCTGGTCCAAACCAAGGATGATCTAAAGGTTCATCAGCTTTAGCAAAAAGTTCAGGAGTTATTACAGGATTATATATTACATGAACTTTTTCTCGAGGCAAATTGGTGAGCCGTATAAGGTCATCAGCTACCCCTTTTGAAACAGCAACAACTGGATCTGCCCAGGTATAAACGATGCGTACAAACAGTGGGGTAAGCTTTTCTCGTAGACTTCTAGCATTGGCACTAGCTTTACTGATGGTACTATGCACACTTACCACTACACGGGTTGGCACACGTGATAATTTTTTTGCCCACAAGGCCACAACATTTGCATGATCTAATGCTGACAATAGAGCATGAGGCCTTTCTTGACGTAAATATCGAATAAGTCCAGGTAGACTGTATAAAACTCGCGGGCTCTTAAGATCAATCACCCGTATATTATCTGGAACCTGTGAAAGATAAGGTCCTTCTGCTTTAGCAAGAACTAAATCTACTTCATACCCTCTTTCAGCAAATCCTCTTGCCAAATTTAACGTAACCCGTTCTGCTCCACCACCACGGAGAGAAGGCAAAAATAATGATATTAATTTGTTGTTAAAACCCTCAGTTAAACTTTTCATCTTCCTCGCCCTCTATTTAGCCATAAAGCTGTTCTATAACGTAACGATTTAGGTAATCGCACAATAAATTTGCCAAATAAGTTTGGTTTCTTTATTCCTAAAGATAATGCTTCTTTAAATTTTTTCTGCTTTAATAAAGTAGTAAAAGTATTATATTCTTTTTCTTTACTAACCTTTTCTAATTGTTTTTCAAATATAGCCCGCTCCTTGGCTGAAAAATTTTCTTCCAAGAGAAGTTTTTCATATATCTTTGGCAGATGTTCAAACCTATTTGGATTAGCAGTCAGGGAACCAGGAGTAATTCGATAGAGGTAAAGACTCTCACCCACTAATCGCAGCCTAAGCCCATTTTTGAGTAGGCATATGTAAAAATAGAAATCTTCGCCAAAATAAATATCTTCTGGAAACCGTATATTCGAATTTTTAACTTTTTTCAGGGGAATTAAAGGTTGTATTCCTGGAAAACCTAGATGTGCAAATTCTTCTAAATTTAGATCTTTAAACTTTCCTTTACAATTAAATTTATAATGTATTTTCCACAAACTCCCCATATCTTAAGTCCGGAGGGAGTATCAAAAGCCAACAGCAAATCATCAGCAACAAAATATTCTTCTCCTGCTTCTAAAGCAATTTTCATCAACTTTTCAAGTCTTTCTGGCAACCATTGATCATCAGCATCTAAAAATGCCATCCACTCTCCCTGAGCAACTTCTATAGCAGTATTACGAGCAGCCCCTGGACCACGGTTTTTATCGTGCTGAATTAGTCGAATCCGGTCATCCTTAAAGGAACGAACTATCTCGGTAGTCCTATCAGTAGAAGCATCATCAACTATAATAAGTTCAAAATAAGGATATGTTTGATTAAGTACAGATTTTATAGCTTCACTGATGTACTTCTCAGCATTGTAGACAGGAATAATAATTGATACTAAGTTTTCCATCCTATACAACAAGCTCCTTTCTTTCGGGACTATAGCTCATTAGCTACACACATTAACCATTTTATAAATTTCAAGAATTCCCTTCTCAAAACTAGTCTCCAGCTTAAAACCTAAAAGCCTTTTCGCTTTTTTATGTCAGCCCACGCTTGTAATCTTCACCCAACCACGACCTTTATAAGTAACCTTCATTTCCAAGCAAAAATAACAAGAGGCCTAACAAAGGGTGGAGTCTTTCCTTTATCGTATCTTAATACTGTCTCTCTTACATCAACTTTATAATAATGGTACATATTTTTAAGCAACTTGATTAATACATAGTAGTCATCTGGCAAATGATAACCAGCTACCGCCCATTTGGGTTGAAATTCATCAATAGTAGCTCTAGCACCTTTAACAACTTCTCTCTCAGCTCCTTCTACATCTAATTTGACAAAGTTCACACGTGAAAGGTTAAGTTCTTTTATAAGTTGATCCAATGTAATCACTGGAACTTTAACAGAAGAACCAGTAACCCAACCATCAACAATAGAAGAACTACCTGCATTAGTAGGGTCAACTATCAAATCCATTTCTCCTGCTTTACTGCCCAAAAGTCGTTCTACAACTATTGCTTTCCCTTTTTCTATCCAAGGCTCTAAAGTTCGTTTTAGTGCATTAGCCACAACTGGATTAGGCTCTATACTTATAACTGATGCTCCCTTGGAAAGGCAATAAAGTGAAAATAACCCCTCACAAGCTCCACCATCAATTACTACATCGCCAGGGGAAATATCCACTTTGCCTGGAAATTCATAAATACAACCTTTAGAGCCAAAAACTTCTTCATAAACAAGATTTAGAAACTCATATTTATAAATTTTAGACCAATAAATTGTTATCCCATTAGGGTAATATAGTTTCAATAATTCCTCTTCAGCATCCTTTACCTGTAGGAGCACTGTTTCTAAGAGTATGACTTTTAAACAACTCTCTGAGTATATAACTCCACTTTAGCACCTCTTTACCACGAATTTTTGAGGATAATACGTCAACACGCCACTTTATTCTATTTCCTTTCATAAAACTCCCTACTTTCTGTTAAATTGTAACATGACGTTTTGCTATAACTATAACCTACATATTACGTTAAATTTCTTAGGTTTACACCCACTTCACAAAATTCTGTATCCCCTCTTCAAACTTCGTCTTCGGCCTAAACCCTAAAAGCCTTTCTGCTTTCTCCATATCCGCCCAGGTCTGTGGTACATCCCCTGGTTGAAGTGGTAAAAATTCTAACTTTGTCTTTATCCCTAAAGCTTCTTCTAAAGTTTCTACTGTTTCCAATAAACTAACGGTTTAATTATCTACAAAATTTATTACCTCAAATGTATCTAGTATAATCCATAGCTCTACGTACACCCTCAATAATATCGTCAATTTACGTATAATCACGACGACTTGAGCTGGCTTTTTTCATTTCTTTGTCTGTACTTAATTTCTCACTTTTGTCAGATTATTAAATTGATTTCCACGAAAATAAAAAATCCCCCATCCACCTAATTATACTAAATTATGATTTCGTACAATTAGTCCATTATTACGCCAAAAAATAAAAGACCATGCCTATAAAACTAATTTATATACTTCTTTAAGTCATCTAATTTTTCAAT
>Ga0247720_100390_pt1 | contig 16907 bp, 13 predicted proteins | sample MSEWel2015_12_15_FD_189078 | JGI IMG/M metagenome (GOLD analysis project Ga0247720, IMG submission 189078) | Subsurface sediment microbial communities from gas well in West Virginia, United States - MSEEL Well Study Marcellus 3H_2015_12_15 | ecosystem: Environmental > Terrestrial > Deep...
GCCGGGCGATGCTCTACTATGCGGCCCGGCTGGCCGATCATATGGTGGAAGGGTTCACCGAAGGCGACGACAGAAAGGCGGAAAAATACGATGACAAACTCGGCTTCCTGACCCCTATATTGAAAGGCTTTCTGACCGAACTTGGGTGCGAGGCCGCCAACCTCGGCATGCAGGTGTTCGGTGGCCATGGCTATATCCGCGAGCATGGCATGGAGCAGATTGTTCGGGATACCCGGATCGCCACCCTCTACGAAGGCACGACCGGAATCCAGGCCCTCGATCTGCTGGGCCGCAAGGTACTGCTGATGACCCGGGGCGGTGCCGTCCGGGAGTTCACTCTGAAGATCGCCAACTTTGCCCGCAGGCACCTGGCCGACAAACGGTTAAGGCCGTGGGCGCTTGAATTGCTGAAGCTGACCGGGCAATGGAACCTGCTGACGGTGAGAATCATGCTGGCCGCCCGCAAGGATCGCGACGTGGTGAGCGCCGCTGCCTACGATTTCCTGATGTACAGCGGTTACGTCAGCATGGCCTATATCTGGCTACGCCAGGCTTCGGTGGCTGTGGATAAACTCGAACATGGCGGGAACGAATCCGAGGCCTTTTATCAGGCCAAGCTGGCCACCACGGAGTTCTATTACGAGCGGTTGCTACCCCGGGCCCAGAGCCATGCAACCAGTATGCTGAGCCCCAGCAAGAACCTGATGCAGCTGGCAGCCGACGATCTGGCCTTTACCGGATGAAATTTCCGGTATCTTGCAGGCCCGGGCCTGGCCCGGGTTTTTTTGGTCTTGAAAATGTCGATCGGGGCCTCATATAACTTTCGCATTCTGTGCCAGACCCATTAACAAACTGAATCAGAAAGGAAAATTGTTACATCGAAAGTAAAAGAAGGAGGTTCGAATATGGAAACTCGTACTGACGACTTTTATCCAACCCGCCTGGAACGACCGACCCCGAGCTTTGACCGCCGGGATCCGGTTATCCACAGTACCGGCGCAGACCGAAACGACGGTCCCCTCAGCGACACCGACCTGGCCCGATACGAACGTGACGGCTTCCTGGCCATCAACAACTTCCTGGATCAGGCCACGGTGGAAAGATTTCGTGAGGATCTGCGCGGCTATGAGGACGACGACAGCATCCTGCGTTCGGAAGGCACCATTACCGAGCCCGGCAAACAGGAGATCCGTTCAATTTTCGGGATTCATGAACTGTCCGGGCGCTTCGACCGCCTGACCCGGGATCCCAGGATCCTCGCCATGGTCCACCAGCTGCTGGGCAGCGATGCCTACATCCACCAGTCCCGCATCAACTTCAAGCCGGGCTTCCACGGCAAGGGCTTTGACTGGCACTCCGATTTCGAGACCTGGCACGCCGAGGATGGCATGCCCCGGATGCGCGCCGTCAGCTTTTCCATCGCGCTGACCGATAATACTCCCTTCAACGGTCCATTGATGCTGATCCCCGGTTCTCACAAGCGCTTTGTGCCCTGTGTCGGACGCACCCCCGAAGACAACTACCAGTCCTCCCTGAAAAAGCAGGAACTGGGTGTTCCCAATGATCGGGATCTGGCGGCACTGGCGGACGAATCCGGCATCCAGTCACCGACCGGACCTGCCGGTTCACTGATCATTTTCGAGTGCAACACGCTGCACGCGTCGAACGCCAACATGTCGCCCTGGCCCCGGAGCAATCTGTTCTTTGTTTACAACAGTGTGGAAAACCAGCTGGAACAGCCGTTCTGTGGTAATAAACCGCGGCCGGATTTCCTGGGAAATAGAACCAATACCGAGGCCCTTAAACCATTGCAGCAGGATGATCTTCGCCGAACAGGCTGACCCAGTCCTGATCCTCTTGCCGGGTCCTACTTCCCGATACAGAAGCTGCTGAAAATCTTGCCAAGCAGCTCATCCGGGGTCAGATGGCCGGTGATCTCGCCCAGAGCGTCCTGGGCAGCGCGCAGATCCTCGGCCAGAAGCTCCCCCGCGCCAAAGCCTTCGAGCTGGCTCTGGCCCTGCAACAGGGAAGTGCGGGCCCGCTCCAGGGCATCCAGGTGACGGCGGCGCGCCAGGAAGCCACCTTCGGTTGTGCTGGCAAAGCCCATGCACTGCTTGAGATGATCGCGCAAGGTCTCAAGACCCTCTGTCGATTTGGCGGCCAACCGGATGACCGGTGCAACCTGATCAGGTTTGGCAGCAATGCCGGCCGGTTCGCCGGACAGGTCCACCTTGTTCCTGATAACCGTCACCGGCGCATTGGCCGGCAACCGGTCAATAAAATCCGGCCAGATCTCGTGGGGTTCCGTCTTGTCGGTGGTGGTGGCATCCACCATCAGCAGAATCCGGTCAGCCTGGCCGATCTCGTCCCAGGCACGGGCAATACCGATCTGTTCCACCTCGTCCGGGCTGTCCCTCAGGCCGGCGGTATCAATGATATGAAGCGGCATGCCGTCAATATGGATGTGCTCCCGCAGGACATCCCGGGTGGTACCTTCAATGGCGGTTACGATGGCCGCCTCCCGGCCCGCCAGGGCATTGAGAAGACTGGACTTGCCGGCATTGGGCCGCCCGGCAATAACCACTTTCATCCCGTCCCGGAGGATGGTCCCCTGTTGGGCCTCGGCCAGGATGGTATCCAGACGGTGGATCAGGCTGTCCAGATCGCCGGCAACCTTGCCATCGGCGAGAAAATCAATCTCCTCTTCCGGGAAGTCGATGGCGGCCTCCACATAGATTCGGAGGTGGGTGACCGCATCCACCAACTCATCAATCCGCCGGGAAAACACCCCCTGCATGGAGCGGACCGCACAGCGGGCGGCCTGTTCTGAACTGCTCTCGATGAGGTCGGCGATGGCTTCCGCCTGGGCCAGATCCAGCTTGTCATTCAGAAACGCACGTTCCGAGAATTCACCAGGCCGGGCGAGCCGGGCACCGAGACTGCAGACTTCCCGTAACAACAGATCAAGGATAACGGTGCCGCCATGGCCTTGTAGCTCCAGGACATCCTCGCCGGTAAACGAATGCGGGTTGGGAAAAAACAGCCCGATACCTTCGTCAATCAGCGCCCCCTGGCTGTCCAGAAACGGCCCGTAGTGGGCATAGCGCGGCCTGGGGCTGAAGCCCAGCATCCGTCCGGCAATTTCCGGGACCCTTGGGCCGGATACCCGGACAATACCCACCCCGGCCTGGCCGGGTGCCGTGGCAATGGCGGCGATGGTGTCGGAACTCTGGGTCATGGTGGTTGGTCCTCGGAGCTGAAACAACAGAGGCTCCTTCACGGAGCCTCTGTCTGGGTCAGGTCAGGTGCACTGGTCAGTGCTTCCTGGCCGCCGTTTCTGCTTCAATCTTGCGGGTAATGTACCACTGCTGGGCGATCGACAGAATGTTGTTGGTCAGCCAGTAGAGCACCAGACCGGCCGGGAACCAAAGGAAGAAGATGGTGAATACCAGCGGCATCAGCTTCATGATTTTGGCCTGCATCGGATCCGGCGGTGTCGGGTTCAGATGCATCTGAAGGAACATACTCGCACCCATCAGGATCGGCAGGATGAAATACGGATCCATCTGTGACAGGTCGTTGATCCACAACACGAATGGCGCATGACGCAGCTGAACGCTTTCGAACAGAACCCAGTACAGGGAGATGAACACCGGCATCTGTACCAGAATGGGCAGACAGCCGCCCAGCGGATTGATCTTCTCCCGCTTGTACAGCGCCATCATCTCCTGCGACATTCGCTGCCGGTCATCACCGTACAGTTCCTTGAGCCGGGTCAGTTGTGGCGCCGCCGCCCGCATTTTGGCCATCGACTTGTAGCTGGTCGCCGACAGGTGGAAGAACACGGCCTTGACCAGGACAGTCAGCAGGATAATGGCGACACCCCAGTTCCCGACAATGCTGTAGAACCACTCCAGGATGATAAACAACGGCAGGGAAATGAAGAACAGCCAGCCGAAATCGACGGTACGATCCAGGTTGGGCGCCATGTTTTCCAGACGATCGATTATCTTGGGACCAACGTAGGCACGGGCACCGATTTCTGCGGTCTCGCCAGGTGCCACCGTGGTCGCCGGGTAAACAAAGCCCATCACGTAGTAGGGCCCACGACGGGTGGTCTGGAACTGGGCAGGCTGATCACGTTCTGGCACCCAGGCGGAAATAAAGTAGTGTTGCAGAAAGGCCAGCCAGCCATTGGTGATGGAACGGTTGAGCTGGTTTTCCCGCAGTTCCTCAAACTCGAATTTCTGGTAGGGGTCTTCCGGGGAACTGATTACCAGGCCCAGGAATGCCTTGATGCCCATGCTGGCCTGGGAGGTGGGGTCCGGTGACTGGTCACGAACGATCTTGCCGGTGAAGTTGGCCTGCCAGTTTTCATCGGATGCGTTCTCGACCAGGTATTTCACACCGATTTCGTAACTGTTGCGCTCAAACTGGTAGCGTTTGATGATGCGCACGCCGTTGTCGGTGGTGAAAGTCAGATCGACGGCCAGCTGGTTCTCACCCTCGGCGAGCTGATAGCTTTTTGCTCTGGTCTGGTAGACCGGCGCTGTGCCGTTTTTCAGACTGTCAGGGCCATCACGCCCGATAAGCCCGCTTTCGAGAACGTACAACCGGTTTTCCGTGTTATTGAGCAGCGTCAGCGGTTGTTTGCTGTTGAGCGACTTGTCGTAGTTGAGTAACTGCGCACGGACCAGGTTACCACTGACACGATCAATGGTTAGCTCCAGAAGATCGGTACGAACCTTTACGAACTGGTCAGTGACGGTAGTACCGGTTTGTGCCGGGCTGACGACAGACTCGCCGGTTTCCGGGGTGGCGAATTCCTCAGTACCGGACTCCGGCACGGCCAGGCCAGTACTGTCTTCCGGCAGTACCATATTGTCGGAATCACCTGAGCCGTTGGCATTCTGTGACGGGGCGGCTTGAGAGACCTGTGTGGTTTCCGGCTGCTGATGATAATCCTCATTCCAGGCAAGCACCATCAGATAACTGACAATAGCCAGGCCGGCAAATAATACGATGCGTTGAATATCCATAGAGTTACTGTCTGGTCTGGGTTGTTGAATGAGAATTATCAGCGTGTTCGCACGGCGTTCCGGCCTTCGTGCTCCCGGATAGTACCGTGCCCGGCACCGGATCATAACCGCCTTGGGCCCAAGGGTGACACCTTAACAGACGCCGGATCGCGAGAAACAATCCTTTCAGGGCACCATGACGCGTAATGGCTTCAACGGCATATTGAGAGCAGGTAGGGTAATGACGGCAATGGCTGGCCATCATGGGGCTGATTGCGTACTGGTAGAAGCGAATGGGCAGGAGCAAGAGTTTGCGCATTAACCCGTTCCTCGACCGGCAGATTCTGATGGCGCTGCCCGGGATGGCTGAGCTTGAGTGTACTTTTTCCTGAGTCGTCGCCATAGGTCGTCCAGAGACGAGCGAACAGCGGGGTTATCCAAGGAAACCAGGCCTTGCCTTCCCAGTACCACGATATCCAGACCGGGAAGCTCTGTCTGGTGCCTGAAGCTCTCCCTGACCTGCCGTTTTATCCGGTTTCTCTGTACCGCAAGCCTCAGGTTTTTCTTGGAAAAAATCAAACCGATCCTGGCATGACCGAGGTTATTCGGGGTTGCCAGGATCAGAAAATTCCTGTGCGGAACTTTCAGCTGCACGTCGTTGAAGACTTTGCCGTAATCAGCAGGTCGGAGGAGACGATGTGATTTCGGGAAATTCAAAGCCTTCATGAGGCGAGCTTGGCTTACGCGGACAGACGTGCGCGGCCTTTGGCACGACGACGGGAAATTACCTTGCGACCGTTGGCAGTGGCCATACGGGCACGGAAACCGTGAACGCGCTTACGCTTCAGGACGCTTGGTTGAAACGTTCTTTTCATGGTGATGATCTCACAATTCGTAAGTTGGAAATTCAGTAACTGGCTGGAAAATGAACAGCCAAAACAGGAGCGGCATTCTATGCAAATACCGGTGGGAATTCAATGCTTATTGCTAGGGGGTTTTGCCGATACGGAAAAATGGCTGAAGCACCGGCCAGATAATAAATTCAGTAAGTCTTTTTAGAATTGTTTTAAAGATTAATTATTACTGTTATTAGGGGCATTGATTTCTGTGGATAAGCGATAGAAATCGCTGTAAAACAGGATCTTGTGAGGTTGAAAAGGCTATTGACAAGGGCCGGTAAGGTCTGTGGACGACGGCGGGGCGAAATGTGGGTAAGTCGCTTCAGGTTTCTCAGATCGAGTTATCCCCGGTTGCGTCCCGTGGTTCCTAACAGGGTTTAACCCCGGCTATACACACAGGGCTGTGGGTAACTTCCAAAAGTCGATTTTTCTGTACACAAGGTTGTAGGTAAGTTTGTAGAAAATTGAAATATATGGGAATTAATTTCCACAGGCTGTTCATGAACCTGCGTTTGCTCTTTTACTGTCGGGCCCGTCGGGTTAGAATCCGGGGTCATCTCACTGGACAGGATGTCCCCTATCCGTTCAGCGACATTTCTGGGTTATCGGGAGCAGGCTGTCGTGCCAAACAGTATGTGGCATCAATGTCTTGAAGTACTCCGGGACGAGTTTCCCGCACAACAGTTCAATACCTGGCTCAGGCCCCTGCAGTCCGATCACCGGGAGGGCCAGCTTATGCTGTTTGCGCCCAACCGTTTCGTGATGGATTGGGTCAATGAAAAGTACCTTCGGCGGATTGAGGAAGTGCTCAAGGATCTGAACGGTGGCCAGGCACCCAGGGTTAATATGAAAGTGGGGTCGGCGCCCAGGGAAAGTGATCCGGTCAAGCGGTCCGAAGTGCCGTCGCGGGTAAACGGGCAGGTCCAGGAAGAATCGGGCAGTCGGATCACCGAAGAGGAAAAGGGCGTTGCCGCGACGGTGCCAGGGTCAACGTCCGTGCGGCCGAAGAGTCATAACGAGCGGCGGCCGGTCCAGATTGAAGGGGACATCAAGCACCAGAGTTTTCTGAACGAGGGTTTCACCTTTGAGACTTTTGTGGAGGGTAAATCCAACCAGCTGGCGCGGGCGGCCTCCATGCAGGTGGCAGAAAATCCGGGTGGCGCCTACAATCCGCTGTTTCTCTATGGCGGCGTCGGTCTGGGTAAGACCCACCTGATGCATGCCATTGGTAACGAGATTGTCCGTCGCAACCCGAAAGCCAAAGTCGCCTATCTGAGATCGGAGCGTTTTGTGGCCGACATGGTCAAGGCGCTTCAACTGAATGCGATAAACGAGTTCAAGCGGTACTATCGCTCTGTGGACGCCCTGTTGATTGACGATATCCAGTTTTTCGCCCGCAAGGAGCGTTCCCAGGAGGAGTTTTTCCACACCTTTAATGCGTTGCTGGAGGGTGGCCAACAGGTGATTGTGACCTGTGACCGGTTTCCGAAAGAAATCGTCGACATGGAAGAGCGGCTGAAATCGCGGTTTGGCTGGGGCCTGACGGTGATGGTTGAGCCTCCGGAGCTCGAAACCCGGGTGGCAATCCTGATGAAAAAGGCGGATCAGGCCAATGTAAAGCTCAGTAGTGAAGCGGCCTTTTTTATTGCCCAGAAAATTCGCTCGAATGTCCGGGAGCTCGAAGGTGCGCTGCGTCTGGTGATAGCGAATGCTCACTTCACCGGTTCCGAGATTACTCCGCCCTTCATTCGGGAGAGCCTGAAAGACCTGCTGGCGCTGCATGAGAAGCAGGTCAGCATCGATAATATTCAGCGCACCGTGGCGGAGTATTACAAGATCAAGGTGGCGGATCTTCTGTCCAAGCGTCGGACCCGGGTGGTCACCCGTCCGCGGCAGGTGGCCATGGCACTGGCCAAGGAACTGACCAATCACAGCCTGCCTGAGATTGGCGATGCCTTTGGTGGCCGTGACCACACCACCGTGTTGCATGCTTGCAAGAAAATCGTGGAGTTGCAGGAGACTGATCCGGGCATCCGCGAGGATTATCAGAATTTTATGAGACTGCTGACCACCTGATGCCGGGCGTTAGCGAACAAACATTCACCCTTCCAACATAAAGAAAGCTGAGTGCCATGAAACTGACGATCAGCCGTGAATCCCTGCTTGTCCCACTGCAAAGCATTGCCGGCGTGGTGGAAAAGAAACAGACCATGCCCGTGCTGTCGAATGTACTGCTGGTGGCTGAAGACAATACCCTTACCATGACCGGAACCAACATGGAGGTGGAGCTGGTTGCCCGGGTAACACCGGTCCATGTGGATCAGCCAGGTCGCATTACCGTTCCGGCCCGAAAGCTGTCTGATATCTGCCGGGCGCTGGGCGATGAGGCTCCGATGGAACTGTCACTGGAAGGGGATCGCTTGCACCTGCGCTGTGGCGCCAGTCATTTCACGCTGTCCACCCTGCCGGCCGAGCATTTCCCCAATGTCGAAGACGACGCCGAGAGTTTCCGGCTGGAGCTGCCGCAAAAGGAATTGGGGCGGATGCTGGATGCGACAGCCTTTGCCATGGCTCAGCAGGATGTCCGGTACTATCTGAACGGACTGTTGCTGGAGGTGGATGAAGACCATGTCCGGACGGTTGCTACCGATGGTCATCGCCTTGCCATGGGCCATCTGGAACTGCCGACCCATTGTCCGGAACCCCGCCAGGTGATTGTGCCCCGCAAAGGGGTGCTGGAGCTGGCCCGGTTGCTGGAAGATGTGGAAACACCGGTGACCCTGGTGATCGGTGACAATCATTTGCGGGCCACCGTGGGTAGTTATACGTTCACCTCAAAACTGATTGAAGGGAAGTTTCCGGACTACAACCGGGTTATCCCCCGGGGTGGCGACAAGGTGGTATTGGCGGACCGGGCAACGCTCAAGAATACCCTGCAACGGGCAGGGATTCTGTCCCACGAGAACATCCGTGGTGTTCGCCTGAATCTTGCGCCTAATGAGCTTCAGGTCTTTGCCAATAACCCGGACCAGGAACAGGCCGAAGACGCGCTGCCGGTGGATTATCAGGGCGAATCCCTGCAGATTGGTTTTAATGTAGGCTATCTGGTGGATGTGATGAACGCGCTGGACGAGGATCAGGTAAAGATTACCCTGTCCAATCCGAACAGCAGCGCGTTGATCGAAGCGCAGAACGATAGCCGGTGCCTTTATGTGGTTATGCCAATGAGGCTCTAGTGTCCCGGATGAGACACCCCAGGAGGAGAGATTGATGAGCACCGTAATGGACGGAATCAAAGGCGCTTTTCGGATTGGCCAGACTGTGTCGGTACTCGGGCGCACCGGGATTAACTGGGTACGGGGAGATCGCCCCCCGACACCCAGGCTGCTCAGGCAGACCTTCGAATCCCTGGGTGCCACCTATATAAAGCTCGGCCAGTTCATTGCCAGCTCGCCGACGTTCTTCCCCAAGGAATACGTCGAAGAATTTCAGTACTGCCTGGACAGAACCCCTAACCTGCCCTTTGGTGTGATCAAGAAGATCATTCGGGAGGAACTTGGGCGTCCGTTGGACGAAGTCTATGCTGAGATTGATCCGGTCGCTCTGGCTTCGGCGTCCATTGCCCAGGTTCATGCGGCCAGATTGGTCACCGGAGAAGAGGTGGTCATCAAGGTCCAGAAGCCGGGCGTTGAGACAATTTTGCTGACGGATCTGAACTTTCTGTATCTGTCGGCGCGGATCCTGGAGACCCTGGCGCCAAAACTGTCCTGGACGTCGATGTCCGGTATTGTGGAAGAAATCCAGAGGACCATGATGGAGGAGTGCGACTTCATCAAGGAGGCCAATAACCTGAAGGTGTTCCGGGAGTTTCTCCACGATACTCACAACGAGGATGCGGCGGTTCCGCGGGTTTTCGAGCAATGCAGCACACGCCGGATCCTGACGATGGAGCGATTCCACGGGGTACCATTGACCGACCTGGAAAGCATTCGGGGTTACGCCCGGGATCCTGAGCGCACGCTGATCACTGCCATGAACACCTGGTTCGCCAGTCTGACCCAGTGCGAGTTTTTCCATGCGGACGTTCACGCCGGCAACCTGATGGTGCTGAAAGATGGCCGCGTCGGCTTCATTGATTTTGGCATTGTCGGGCGGATCAAGCCCGATACCTGGCAGGCGGTCAGTGATTTCATTTCTGCTGTCATGGTCGGGAATTTCGACGGCATGGCGGATGCCATGATTCGTATTGGCATTACCCGCCAGACGGTGCGGGCGGATGATCTTGCCGCTGATCTTCGCAGGCTCTACCAACAGATGGACAAGATGGTTCCCGATGAGATTCCCTACGAGGCGGATCAGGCGGAAGACGATGTAAATCATATCCTGATGGACATGGTCAAAATCGGCGAAAGTCATGGCCTGCATTTTCCGCGGGAATTTGCCCTGCTGTTGAAGCAGTTCCTGTATTTTGACCGTTACGTTCACATTCTCGCGCCGGAAATGGACGTGTTCATGGATGAACGACTGAACATGCTGCATTGAGGTGAGGCTGTCGCCATCGGCGACCGGCTTTTGTACACTAAGGCAGCGTTATCGGAACCGGTAACGCTGTTTTTTTGTGTAGGAGGTTTGGTCTCCTTCCCTTCCGTTTTGAGTTCTCTTCCCTATGGCGCTTGTCAGACTCCAGACTGAAAATTTCCGAAATTTGTCGGCTGCGCCCGTGAGCTTCTCGGCTTCCTTTAATCTGCTATACGGCGAGAACGGCAGTGGCAAAACGAGCGTTCTGGAAGCGATCGGCTATCTTGGTCTGGGGCGATCCTTTCGGGTGAACCGGCATCAAGCGGTGGTGAGTCATGGTGAACAGCGGGTCACGGTGTTTGGTGGCCTGGATCATGGAATGACCGAGCAAACTGCGGAGGTCCACAAAGGTCTGGTGCATCGGTTGGGAATATCCCGGGATGTGCTGCAAAAAGAAACGACGTTACGGGTGGATGGTGAAGGTGTCCGGAGCCTGTCTTCATTGGCTATGCATCTTCCCGTATCCGTAATAGATCCCGGTGTGTTTGATGTGGTGGCTGGTGGGCCAGGCAAACGACGGCAGTTTCTTGATTGGGCAGTGTTCCACGTGGAACCTTCTTTCGCTTCGGTGTGGCAACAGTGCCAGAGAGTGACATCACAGCGGAATCAAACGCTCAGAAATGGTAGACTGGACGAATCGCTATTGCGGGTCTGGGATAAGCAGTACGCCGAGTTAAGTGACCGGATTACCGACGCGCGGGTGGCCACCTTCCGGCGTTTCAAGATGGCCTTCGAAGCTCTGGTACGGGAAGTCGAGGTGCATTGGACCGATGGACTGAAGCTGGAGTTTTATCCGGGCTGGGATACCGCGCAACCTTTGATGGATCTGCTCGCCGGTCACCGGGAGCAGGAGCGTAAGGTGGGGCATACACTTTATGGGCCTAACCGAGCAGATATCCGCTTGAAGTTTCAGGGCCGGCCCGTTGCCGAAACCTTTTCCCGGGGCCAGCAGAAAACCCTGGTTATTTTGATGAAGATTGCCCAAGGCATGGTGTTGAGTGACATGGGCAAACAGGTGACCTTTTTGCTGGACGATATCAACGCCGAGCTGGATGAAGGTCACAGGGCCATGTTGGCCAGGCGCCTGCAGGCTTTGCGGTGTCAGGTGTTCATCACTTCGATCGAGCGGCCCGTGGTTGACCAGCTGTGGCCAGACGGTGGCGCCCCAGAATACAGACTGTTCCACGTGGAACATGGCAAATTGACGGAAGAATAAGACCGGTGCGGACCGATAGAATGCCCGGCCTATCACGCTTCAGGAGTTTCCGAATGAGTGAATCGAACTACAATTCCTCCAGTATCAAGGTCTTGAAGGGACTGGATGCGGTGCGAAAACGGCCCGGCATGTACATCGGCGATACCGATGACGGAACCGGCCTGCACCACATGGTTTTTGAATTGGTGGATAACTCCATCGATGAAGCGCTGGCCGGTTACTGCTCCGAGATCGGCGTTGTTATCCACCCCGATGAATCGGTAACGGTGAAAGATAACGGCCGTGGTATCCCGGTCGATCTGCACGAAGAAGAGGGCGTCTCTGCCGCTGAGGTCATCATGACGGTTCTTCACGCCGGCGGTAAGTTCGATGATAACTCCTATAAGGTTTCCGGGGGGTTGCACGGTGTTGGGGTCTCGGTTGTTAACGCCCTCTCCTCCACGCTCACCCTGACAATCCGCCGCGATGGCAAGGTCTACGAGCAGACTTACACCCATGGTGTACCGAATTTGCCTCTGGCACCGGTTGGTGAAACCGATGCCTCGGGCACCAAGGTGCATTTTATTCCGTCACCGGAAACCTTTACCCACATCGAGTTCCACTACGACATTCTGGCCAAGCGTCTGCGTGAGCTGGCGTTTCTGAACAGCGGCGTGCGTATCCGCTTGACCGATGAGCGCAGCGGCCGGGAGGAAGTGTTTGAGTACGAAGGCGGTTTACGGGCCTTTGTTGAACACCTCAACACCAACAAGACCCCGATCAATCGGGTATTCCACTTCAACCGGGATCGGGAAGACGGGATCTCGGTGGAAGTGGCGATGCAGTGGAACGATGCCTTCCAGGAAAATCTCTACTGCTTTACCAACAACATTCCTCAGCGGGATGGTGGTACCCACCTTGCGGGCTTCCGCGCCGCCCTGACCCGTTCACTGAACAACTATATCGAGCACGAAGGCCTGGGCAAGAAAGCCAAGGTCGCAACTTCCGGTGATGACGCCCGGGAAGGCCTGACCGCGATCGTCAGCGTCAAGGTGCCGGATCCGAAGTTTTCCTCCCAGACCAAAGACAAGCTGGTGTCGTCGGAAGTCAAAACGGCGGTCGAGCAGGAGCTGTACCAGAGCTTTGCCGATTACCTGCAGGAACAGCCGAACGAAGCCAAGCTGATCGTCAACAAAATGATTGAAGCAGCCCGGGCCCGCGAGGCCGCACGCAAGGCCCGTGATATGACGCGTCGCAAGGGCGCCCTGGACATCGCCGGCTTGCCCGGGAAACTGGCAGATTGCCAGGAAAAGGACCCGGCACTGTCCGAACTCTATATTGTGGAGGGTGACTCGGCCGGCGGAAGCGCCAAACAGGGGCGGGACCGCAAAACCCAGGCGATCCTGCCACTGAAGGGTAAGATCCTGAACGTGGAGAAAGCCCGTTTCGACAAAATGCTGTCATCGGCAGAAGTGGGTACCCTGATTACCGCTCTCGGCTGTGGAATCGGCCGGGAGGAGTTCAATCCGGACAAGCTTCGTTACCACTCGATCATCATCATGACCGATGCGGACGTGGACGGTTCCCACATTCGAACCCTGCTCCTGACCTTCCTGTTCCGCCAGATGCGGGAGATCATCGAGCGCGGCCATGTGTTTATTGCCATGCCACCTCTGTATAAGGTCAAGCGCGGTAAACAGGAGCAGTATCTGAAGGACGAGAAGGCCAAAGAAGCCTACCTCACCCAGACCGCTCTGGAAGGTGCACAGCTGTATGTGAACCCGGAGGCTCCGGCGATCAAGGAATCGGCACTGGAAACCATGGTAAAGGATTACCAGGCGGTGATGGCAATGATTGGCCGCCTGTCCCGGGCTTATCCCGCCAAGGTCCTGGAGCAGATGCTCCAGAATATCACCCTCAAGTCCGAGCATCTGAAGGATGAGGAAACCGTCACCCGTTGGGTTGCCCGGCTTGGCGAGGGTCTGGACCTGGATACCCGCACCGGTACCAAGTACACCTTCTCGGTCACCAAAGATGCGGAGCGGGATCTGTTCCTGCCGAAAGTCACCATCTTTGTGCACGGAATTCCGCACGAGCATGTGTTCAGCCATGAGTTCTTTGAGTCTTCCTCTTATGCCGCTATTGCCCGCATGGGAGAAACCCTCGATGGCCTGATGGAAGAAGGCGCCTATGTTCAGCGCGGTGAGCGTAAACAGGCGGTGCTGTCGTTCGAAGGGGCTCTGGACTGGTTGATGAAGGAAGCCCAGCGCGGCCTGAGCATCCAGCGCTACAAGGGGCTTGGCGAAATGAACCCGGATCAGTTGTGGGAAACCACCATGGACCCGGAAACCCGGCGGATGATGAAAGTCACCATCGAAGACGCCTTCGCGGCCGACCAGATCTTCACCACACTGATGGGTGACGATGTCGAGCCGCGCCGGAACTTCATCCAGACCAATGCACTGGAAGTGACCAACCTCGACATCTGATCCGGTCGCGATTCCGATGAACCTAAAAAAGCGGCGAAGGTTTGATACCTTCGCCGCTTTTTTTCTTTAGGACTGTTCCTGAAACGGTTTTCTACTATTTTCCGGACGTGGATTCAGACGAGTTTTTCTTTTCTTTTTCAGCAAGATGCGGTGCCATTACCTCTTCCAGAGTGTAGCCGGTCAAGCGTCGGATGGTGCGCCACAGATAGTAAAAAATGAGCATCATCATCACCATCGAAGGAATCGCAATCATCGGATAGCTGACCAGCGTCATCTGGCCGAGTTCCTCGTTGAATGCCTGGGTACCGGAGGGGCTGACCACGATCCATCTGGCGAGAACGTAATTCATTATCGACGAAAACAGAAAGGTCCCCGCGAAGAAGTAGCTGGCCTTTTGCAACCGCTCTTCAAATTCTTCCGTCCGATTATGCTCCTCCAGGGAGCGTTGGATTTTCTCAACATCCAGTACGCTCGGGTTATACAGCAGGGTCCTGACCAGTGGGTACTTCGTCCGGGTCGACACCAGCACGGCCAGCCCGATGATGGCGGGTATCGCCGCCTCCTTGATCGCAAGCCAGCCAGCATCCAGCTCCAGTAGCCCGATACCACCGGTCAGACCAACGCTGATCAGACCCAGGACCGCGATAAAATTCTTCTTGTGATACCGGATCAGCTCAAACAGTCCCCAGCCCAGGGGAAACGCCAGGCCGATCACAAGCGCATTGACACTGCCAAGGTGTTCGTCGCCGCTGAATTTCATCAGGATGACGGACGGAATAATAATACTGACCAGCAAATCGACCCAGGGCCTAGGCTTGTGGTCCGGAACGTTGGAGGCACTCGGAGACGTCATGGTTTAGCCTGGTTGGTGAAACAGCAGCAGAGCCGAACGGCACTGCCATAGAACTTTTTGCAGTATACGATGAATCCGGAGACTTACGTAAGCGCACAAAAAAGCCGGGCCCATCATGGGCCCGGCTTTTCACATCACAGGATGTCCGACAGGATCAGGCGCCAGCTTCCTTGAGGCTCTCTTCCAGAATCGCCAGCCCCTCTTCCAGGATTTCATCCTCGATGGTGACCGGCATCAGGAACCGAAGGGTATTCCCGTACATGCCGCAGCTGAGTAGGATCAGACCCTTTTCCTTGGCCTTTTTGGTAATCGCGGCAGCCAACTCGGGCTTGGGTGTGTGGCTGTCCTTGCTTTCGACCAGTTCGAACGCCGCCATGGGGCCCAGATTGCGCACGTTATCAATGTGCTCGAACTGCTCCTGCCACTGACTGAAGCGCTTGTTCAGCTTGTCGCCAAGTGCCTGGGCCTTGCCAAGAATGTCTTCTTCCTTGAATACATCGAACACCGCCAGGGCTGCTGCACAGGCCGTCGGGCTACCGGTATAGGTGCCGCCGAGGGAGTTCGGGCCGGAGGCATCCATGTACTTGTCGGTGCCGACAATCGCGGAAATCGGCATGCCATCGGCCATACTCTTGGCCATGGTCATGATATCCGGCTCGACACCACTGTGTTCGATGGCAAACATCTTGCCGGTCCGGCCAAAGCCGCTCTGAACTTCATCCGCGATCATGAGGATATCGTTCTCGTCGCAGATCTTGCGGATTTCCTTCAGGAAACTGGCGGGTGCCGCGTAGAAGCCGCCCTCTCCCAGCACCGGCTCGATCACGATCGCCGCGGTGTCACCGGCCGGCGAATCCGCTTTCATGGCCATCTTCAAACCGCGAAGTGCTTCGTCTTCGCTCACGCCGTGGTAGGGAACAGGATAAGGCGCGCGGAAAACCGTGCCCGGCATGGGGCCGAAATCCGTCTGGTAAGGCGCCGCCTTGCCGTTCATCGCCATGGTGTAGAAGGTGCGGCCGTGATAACCGCCGTCGAAGCAGATCACGTTGGTCTTGCCGGTTGCCGCACGGGCGATCTTCATGGCATTTTCCAGCGCCTCGGCACCGGAGTTGGCCAGCATGACCTTGGCGTGGCCTTTCACTGGAACCACTTCGCTGAGCTTCTGTGCCAGCTTCACGTAGCCCTCGTAGGGCATGACCGTCTGGCAGGTGTGCATCAGCTTGTCCAGCTGCGCCTTGACCGCTTCCACCACCTTGGGGTGACGGTGGCCGATGTTCAATACGCCGATGCCGCCGGCAAAATCGATCATGCGTTTGCCGTCTGCATCCCACAATTCCGCATTCGTTGCGTGGTCGGCAAACTGTTCGTTGGGACTTGCTGCGCCCGCTGCAACATAGCGTTCTTTGAGTGCCTGCAATTCTTTATTGCTCACTTTGCCATTCTCCCTGGGTTCAGGTTCGAAAGTTTCACCTAACAGTGTAAGTAGTACGGTCACAGGAAACAAACTGACTATAGTCGCCCTCAGGCGGCATTGCCCCGAAATTGCAGTTTTGCCAGCCGCTGATACAGGTCGTTGTCGCGCATCAGCTCTTGGTGACTGCCCACGGCCAGCAGGCGCCCCTGATCCAGTACGGCAATGCGATCAGCGTCCCGGACCGTAGCCAGGCGATGGGCAATCACCAGAGTGGTACGCCCGGAAGTAAGTGCCGGCATCGCCTGCTGGATCAGATTCTCACTCTCTGCATCCAGGGCACTGGTGGCTTCATCCAGTAACAGAATCGGAGCGTCGGCCAGCAGTGCCCGCGCAATGGCCAGACGTTGCTTCTGGCCCCCGGACAGGCCCAGGCCGGCATCCCCAAGCCGGGTCTCGTAGCC
>Ga0247720_100391_pt1 | contig 16867 bp, 10 predicted proteins | sample MSEWel2015_12_15_FD_189078 | JGI IMG/M metagenome (GOLD analysis project Ga0247720, IMG submission 189078) | Subsurface sediment microbial communities from gas well in West Virginia, United States - MSEEL Well Study Marcellus 3H_2015_12_15 | ecosystem: Environmental > Terrestrial > Deep...
CCCGAGATCCTGGAAACGGTGAACTACATTTTTGAGCGGTTGATGACCCGGCGGGTGGGGGAACTGGATTACGACGACGAGGCCCGCCTCTACCCCGGCGCCCTTTTTCCGGAGAACGCGCCGGGGGTGGCGGGCGGGCCGGTGGAGTTCCACCTGCTGGATTTCCGCGCCCCGGAAGCGGTCCGGGAGGAAGGGGCGGAGGAGGGCGGCGGTGACGGGCTGCCGGAAGTGGAAGACCTGGACCTGACCCGCCTGGAAGCCCGCTGGGTGGCGGAGAGGATCCACCGGCTGGTGCACCGGGAGGGGTTCTGTGTTTTCGACCGGCAGGAAGGAAAGTACCGGCCGGTCACCTGGCGGGATGTGGTGGTGCTGATGCGCTCCCTGAAGGGCCGGGTAGGGGTCTTCCTGGAGGAATTCCGCCGCCTGGATATCCCGGCCACCGCGGACGGCTCCGGAGGGTATTTCGACTCCCCGGAGGTGGAAACGGTGCTTTCCCTCCTGCAGATCATCGACAACCCCCGCCGGGACATCCCCCTGGCGGCGGTGCTCCGCTCCCCCCTGGTGGGGCTGGCCGCCCCGCAGCTGGCGCAGATCCGCCTGGCCTGCCCGGAAGGTGATTTCCATACCGCGGTGGAAAGAACCGCGCAGCAGCCGCCGGGGGTGGATCCGGAGCTGGCGGGGAAGCTGAGGGGTTTCCTGGAAAAACTCGAGCGCTGGCGGGAGCTGGCCCGGCGGCTGCCGCCGGCCGAGCTGCTGGAGGAGCTTTACCGCCAGACCGGCTATTACGACCTGGTGGGGGCCATGCCCGGGGGAGCGGTCCGCCAGGCCAACCTGCGGGCGCTGGTGGACCGGGCCCGCCTCTTCGAGGGAACCATCTACCGGGGCCTCTTCCGCTTCCTGCGCTTTATAGAACAGATCCGGGAAAAGGGCGGGGATATGGATGCCGCCCGTTCCCTGGGGGAAAATGAAGATGTGGTGCGGATTATGAGCGTGCACAGGGCCAAGGGCCTGGAGTTCCCGGTGGTGGTGGTGGCCGGCCCGGGCCGCCGGTTTAACCTGCGGGATCTGGGCGGCGGCTTTCTCTTGCACCGCCGGCTGGGCTGCGGGCCGGAGGTGGTGGACCTGGAGCGGGGGATACGCTACCCCACCGTCCTGCACCGGGTAATCCGGCAGCGCCTGCACCTGGAAGCCCTGGCCGAGGAAATGCGCCTTCTCTATGTGGCCCTGACCCGGGCCCGGGAACGCCTGATTGTGGTTGCCGCCGTCCGCGACCTGGAAAAGCGGGTGTGGCAGTGGCAGAGCCAGGCGGCAGCGGTGCCGCCGGAGGGCCCCCTGGGCGTTTCCCTGCAGGCGGGGGCCAGGTGCGCCCTGGACTGGCTGGGCCCCGCCCTGTGGAGCCACCCGGCCCTGGCCGGCTTCTCCCCGGGCGAGGAACCGGCGGTGGCCGGGACGGGGAGCTGGCAGGTGCACCTGTGGCCGGCGGCCTCCCTCCGGGAGCTTTGGACGGCCAGCGGCCCGGAACAGGAGGGCGCGGGCTTTCCCTGGCTCCACCTGCTGGAGCGGCTGGAACCGCTGCCCGCCGGCTGGGTCCGGCAGCAGGAGGAAAGCTGGCCGGGCGGCAGGGAGGAACTGGTGGGCCCCGACGAGCTGGGCCGGCGCCTGTTCTGGAGCAACCCCCACCGGGAGCTGGCCCGCCTGCCCTCCAAAATCACGGTTACCGAGTGGCGGCACCGGCAGGAGGAGCTGGAGGAGCAGGCGGGCTGGGAAATGCCCGGCCTGGAGTTGCCGGGGGAAGAGCCCGCGGAAAGGGAAAGGGAGCTGCCGCCCGGCTTCGACCTGCCCGCCTTCTATACCGGGGACAGGTTTACCGGGGCCGGGCGGGGCCGGGTGGTCCACCTGGTGATGCAGAGCCTGGAGCTGGAAGATTTCCCGGACGAGTCGGCGGTACGCCGGCACCTGGAGCGGCTGGTGGAGCGGGAAATCCTGCGGCCGGAAGAGGTGCAGCTGGTCCGCCCGGCGGAAATTGCCCGCTTCTGGCGGACCGCCCTGGGGAAGCGGGTGCTGGCCGCGGCCAGGGAAGGGCGCCTCTGGCGGGAAGTGCCCTTTACCCTGGGCCTGGAAGTAACGGAGCTCTACCCGGAATTGTCCGCGGCAGTGCCGGCGGGGGAAAGCATCCTCCTGCAGGGAGTCATTGACTGCCTGCTGGTGGAAGATAGCGGGCTGGTGGTCATTGACTATAAGACTGACCGGCTGGCGGAAGAGGGCCTGGAAGAGGCCGTGCGGCGCTACCGCATCCAGCTGGACCTGTACGGCCGGGCGGCGGAAAAAATCCTCTCCCGGCCGGTGCGGGAAAAATACCTCTACTTTTTCGCCCTGAACCGGGCGGTGGCGGTATGAAGGGGGATGGAATTTGGACAGGACCCTGCGCATATTACATACTTCTGACTGGCACCTGGGGAAAACCCTGGGCGGCCACCGGCGCTGGGACGAGCAGGAGCAGTTTATTGAAGAGATCGCCCTTATAGCCCGGGAGGAAGGGGTGCACCTGGTTCTGCTGGCCGGGGACGTTTTCGATACCGAAAACCCTCCGGCCAGGGCCGAAGAGCTCTACTTTGAGGCCCTGGCCCGGCTGGCGGTGGAAGGGCGGCAGGTGGTGGTCATCGCGGGCAACCACGACCAGCCCGGGCGCCTGGCCGCCCCGGCTCCCCTGGCCGTGCGCCAGGGCGTGCACATCCTGGGGTGGCCGGGGGACGTGCTGCCGCCGGGGCCGGGGCTACTGGCATCGGGCCCCTCCCTCCTGGTGCTGCAGGGGCCGGGCTGGCCCTGCCCGGCGGTAGTCCTGGCCCTGCCCTATCCTTCCGAGGCCCGGCTGGGCGAACTGCTCGCCCCCACCCTGGAAGAAGCGGAACACCAGGCGGCCTATTCCCGGCGCGTGGCGGCTTTTTTGAGACAGCTGGCCGGCCACTGCCGCCCGGAGGCGGTGAACCTGGCCGTCAGCCACCTGTACATGTACGGCGGGCAGATCAGCGACTCGGAGCGCACCCTCTCCCTGGGCGGGGCTTACAGCGTGGACCCGGGAACCCTGCCGGCAGAGCTGCAGTACGTGGCTCTGGGGCACCTGCACCGGCCCCAGGAAGTGCCCGGCGCACCCGTGCCCTGCCGCTACAGCGGCTCGCCCCTGGCCTACAGCTTCTCCGAGGCCGGCCAGGCCAAGGGCGTTGTCCTGGTGGAAGCACAGCCGGGCCGGCCGGTGCACTGCCGCGAAATTACCCTGAGTTCCGGCCGGCCCCTGGTGCGCTGGCGGGCAACCGGGGGGTACGAAGAAGTGCTGGCCTGGTGCCGGGCCGGGCGTGACGAGCGGGCCTGGATTGACCTGGAGGTTCACGCGGCGGCTCCCCTCACCCGGGAGCAGGTGGAGCGGCTGCGGGAAATACGGCCGGGGATCATCGACATCAGGACGGTCCTCCCGCAGCGGGACGGGGAGGAAGCCGGGGCAAGGGACCTGGATGCCCTGCCCCTGGATGAGCTGTTCAGGCTTTTTTACCGCCAGCAGGCGGGCGGCGGCGACCCGCCCGATGAGCTGGTGCGTATTTTCCTGGAGCTGCTGGAACCGGCAGCCAAAGAGAGGGGGGAGGAAGTTGAGGCCGGTTGAACTGCGCCTGGCCGGGCTGCACAGCTACCGCCAGGAAGAGGTGGTGGACTTTAAAACCCTGTGCGAGCGGGGAATTTTCGGCATCTTCGGGCCCACCGGCAGCGGCAAGTCCACCATCCTGGATGCCATCACCCTGGCCCTGTTCGGGGAAGTGAAGCGGGCCAGCCGGGGCCGGGAAGGGATCATCAACCAGCACAGCGAGCAGGCCCGGGTGGCCTTCACCTTTGAAGTGGGCCGGGGGGAGGGGCGGTGCCGCTACCGGGTGGAGCGGCTGCTGCGCAAGAGCGGTGATTTCGGCGCCCACACCCGGGAGTGCCGGCTGGTGCGCCTTGACCCGGATGGGGAGAGGGTGCTGGCGGACGGGGCCGACCAGGTGAAAATGGAGGTGCAGAAGCTCCTGGGCCTTACCGCGGACGACTTCACCCGGGCCGTGGTCCTGCCCCAGGGCCGCTTCGCCGAATTCCTGGCCCTGCGGCCGGCCGACCGGAACCAGATGCTGGAACGCATTTTTGAACTGGACCGGTTTGGCGAGCAGTTGAAAAAAAGGGTGAGCGATGCCGGGGCCGGGGTGCGGGCGGCGCTGGATCGGGTGGAGGCGGAGCAGCGGGGCCTGGGGGACTGCTCGCCCCGGGCCGTGGAGGCTGCCCGCCGGGATCTGGAGGAAAAGCGGGTGGCACGCCGGGAGGCGGAGCGGGAGCTGCAGGCGGCCCGCGGGCGCCTGGAGGAAGCCCGGGAAATCCGCCAGGCGCAGGAGCGGCGGCTCGACCTGCAGCGCCGCCTGGAGGAGCTCCGGGCGGCGGAGGCGCAGGTGCGCCGGGAGGAGGAAGTCCTGGAGCGGGCGGCCCGGGCCGAAACCATGCGCGGCCTCCTGGAGGAGTACGGGCGCCTGGAGGAAGACCTGGAAGAACGCCGGGCGCGGCTGCGCGCCCTGGGGGAAAAGCTCTCCCGCCTGCAGGAAGCGGCCCGGGCGGCGGAGGAGGAGGCCTCCCGGCAGCGGCAGCGGTGGGAGGCGGAAGGACCGGCTTTAATGAAGCGGCAGGCCTTGCTGGAGCAGGCCCGGGAAAAGGAGCGGGAGCTGGACGGCTGGCTCTCCCGGCAGGAAAAGGACCGGGAGGAGCTGGAAGAAAAGCAGCGGAAAATCCGGCTCCTGGAAAAGCAGGCGGCAGAGCTTTCTTCCCGCCAGCAAGAAGGGGAGCGGCGCCTGGCGGGGCTCTACCGGCGGCAGGAGGAGCTGCAGGTGGCGCCGGAGGAGGTGGAGCAGGCCCGGTGCGCCCTGGAACTGTACGGCCGGCTCTCGCAGCTGGAGCGGGAAGCGAAGGAGCTTGAAGGTGAGGCGGGCGCGGCGGCCCGCCAGCTGGACGCCCTGCAGCAGCAGGAGGCGGAACTGGCCCGGGAGGTGGCCGGGCTGGAAGGGGAGCTGGCGCAGGAGCGGCAGGAGCTGGAGCGCCTCCAGGGGAGCCCGCCCGTGCCGGAAGGATACCTGGAGGAACGGGCGGCCGGCATTCAGGACTGCAGGTTCCGGATCCGGGCCCTCCGGGACCTGGCCGGGCGCTACGCTGAGCTGCAGGGGGAATGCCGGCAGGTCCGGGAACAGGTGGAAGAACTTGAACGCCGGCGGGAAGCCCGGCGGCGGGAGGTGGCCGCCCTGCAGGAGGCCCTGGTGGAGGCGTCAGGGGCTCTGGAGCGGGCCCGGGGAGAGCTCGAGGAAGCCCGGCGCCGGCACATGGCTGCCGCCCTGGCCCGAACGCTGGCGGCGGGGCAGCCCTGCCCGGTCTGCGGTTCCCCGCACCACCCCGCGCCCGCCCGCCCGGCGGGGGTGGCCCTGGCCCCGCTGGAGGAAGCGGTGCGGGCTGCGGAAGAGGAACAGGCGCGGCGGCGGGAAAAGTGGCAGGAGGGGGAAAAAAGGCTCGTCCAGCTGGACGCGGAAATAGCGGCGTTGAAGCGCCGGGAGGAGCAGCTGGCCGGGGAAAAGGAGCGGGTTAAAGAAGAGGGCGGGCGCCTGCGGGAGGGGCTGCCGGCCCCCTGGCGGCAGGTGCCGCTGCAGGACCTCCCCGCCCTCCTGCAGGACGCCGAGCGGGAGTACCGGGAGCAGCAGCAGGGCTGGCGCCACTGGCAGCAGCGCCTGCAGGAAGCCCGGGACCGGGTGGAAGAAGTGCGCCGCCGCCTGGATGAGCGGCGGCCGGCCCTGGCCCGCCTGCAATCCGCTCGGGAAGGGCTGGCACGGCAGATCCGGGACCTCCACCGGCGGCGGGAAGAAAAGGAGGCCGGGCGGCGGGAGCTGGTGGCACAGCTGCGCCTCCACCTGCAGGAACTGGGCCTGCAGGAACCGGGCCAGGTCCCGGCGCACTGGGAAGCTTTAAAGCAGAGGCAGCAGGAACTCCGGCGCGGCCAGCTTCAAATTGCCGGGCTGGAAGCGGAACTGAAAGACCTGTCCGGGCGGCTGCAGCAGCTAAAGGACGGCCTGCGGGACCTGGTGGTGGAAAAGGGTGCTCTGGAAGCTGCCTTATCGGGCAGGGCGGAACAGATCGGGCAGCTCCGGGCGGAGCTGTACCAGCTCACCGGCGGGCTGCGGGTGGAAGAGGCCCTGGGGCAGGTGCGGGAACAGCTTTCCTCTTTGCAGGATGCGGTGGCCCGGGCCGAAGAGGACAACCGCAGAGCGGCCGGGGATTTCCAGCAGTGCCGGCTGGAGCTGGAGGGGGAAGAACGGGCCTGTGCGGCCCTGCAGGAAAGGCTGGCGGGCCTGCGCCGGCACCTGGAACAAACGGCCCGGGAAAACCACTTCGCCAGCCCCGCCGGGGCTAAAGACGCCCTGCTGGACCCGCAGGAGCGGGAGGAGCTGGCGGCCCGGGTGAACAAGCACCGCCGGGAGGAGCAGCTGCTGCTGCAGGAACTGCGGGAAGTGGAGGCCCGCCTGGGGGGCAGGTATCTGGAGGAAGAGGACTGGCTGCGGCTTCAGGAAGAATTAAAGGCGGCGGAAGAAGCCCTGGGCCTGGCCCAGCAGCAGGAAGGGGCGGCGGGACAGCACCTGCAGCGCCTGGAGGAAAACCGGCAGCGGTGGGCCGCCCTGGAAGAAGAGCGGCAGCAGCTGGCCGGGCGTGCCGAACTTCTGCGGGAACTGGAGGGGCTCCTGCGGGGCAGGGCGCTGGTGGAATTCCTGGCCCGCCGGCGGCTGGAAAACCTGGCGGAACTGGCTACAGAACGGCTGGGCCGGCTTACCGGCTACCGTTACGCCCTGGAACTGGACGGTCAGGGAGGGTTTATCCTCCGGGACGAGGGTAACGGCGGCCTGAAGCGGCCTGTTTCCACCCTTTCCGGGGGGGAAACCTTTCTGGTCTCCCTGGCCCTGGCCCTGGCCCTTTCGGATCAGATCCAGCGGCGGGGCCGGGTTCCCCTGGAATTCTTCTTCCTGGACGAGGGTTTCGGTTCCCTGGATGAGCGGTACCTGGAGGCGGTGATGGATACCCTGGAGCGCCTGCCCCTGGAGCGGGTGGCCATCGGGCTCATCAGCCACCTGCCCCAGTTAAAGAGCCGCCTGCCCCGCCGCCTGCTGGTCGAGCCGGCCCGCCCCGGCGGCCCGGGCAGCCGGGTGCGCCTGGAAATGGCTTGAGTTCTGGTTCAGGAGGCGTTTGAAATAATGTCCAACCGGGCAGAACAAAAATTATTGTACGACCTGCATGAGAACCCCCCGGCCAGGCGGGCCGTGGTTTACGCCCTGCAGTGGCTGGTGTTCACCCTGGCCAACTCGGCGGTGGTGCCCCTGGTGGTGGGTCAGGCCCTGGGGCTGGACCAGGCGGGCATTGCCGGGCTGGCCCAGCGCACCCTCTTCTTTACCGGCCTGGCTTCCCTGCTGCAGGTGCTCTTCGGCCACGGGCTGCCCATCATGGAAGGGCCTTCGGGCATGTGGTGGGGTGTGTTCATCACCCTGGCCGCCCTGGCACCCGGGCTGGGCAAGCCGCTGGCGGTCCTGCGCACCGACCTGGAGCTGGGGGTGCTGGTGGCCGGGGTGGTGCTGGTGCTGGTGGGTTCCGGCCGGCTGGTGGGCAGCGCCCTGAGCCTGTTCACCCCGGCGGTAACGGGTTCGGTGCTGGTGCTCCTGGGCCTGCAGCTCAGCGGCACCTTTGTCCGGGGGATGCTGGGCGTGGGCGAGGAGGGAGGCGGGGCCAGCCTCCGGGCGGCCCTGCTCTCCGTAATCGTGGTGGCGGTGGTCCTCTGGACCAGCCTCAAAGGGCGTCCCTTTACCCGCAGCATAGCCGTGCTCATCGGCATCGCGGTGGGCTGGTTGCTGGCCCTGCCCATGGGCCTGGCTCCCGGCGTGCCCTGGTCGGTTTCCGGCGTTTTCGCCCTGCCCCGGCTTTTTGCCTGGGGCACGCCCACCTTCGATGCGGGTATTGTGCTCACCTCGGTGATGACCGGTTTGCTGGTCCTGAGCAATCTGGTGGCCAGCATCCTGGCCATGGAAAGAACCATCGGGCAGAAGGTGCCCCGGCAGGCCTACAACCGGGGCGTGGCCCTGACCGGGGTGGCCGACATCATGGCCGGGGTGGGGGCCACGGTGGGGTTCGTGCCCTTCTCCGCCGGGGCTGCCCTGGTGGCCATGACCCGGGTGGCCTCCCGGATGCCCTTTATCCTGTTTGCCCTGGGCATGGCCGTTCTGGGGCTGCTTCCCCCCGTGGGGGCCTTCCTGTCCTCCATCCCCGTTCCCGTGGGCTACTCGGTCCTGCTGGTTTCCTTCTGCCAGATGGTCGGGTTCGGCCTGCGGGATTACCTCCGCCTGCAGCTGGATAACCGCGACCTCTATATTATCGGCATCACCCTGCTTTTTGGCACGGGGGCCATGATGCTGCCGGCCGGGGCGCTGGCCGGTATGCCGGCCCTGGCCCGGTACCTCCTGGGCAACGGGTTTTTGACCGGCATGCTGCTCTGCATCCTGCTGGAGCACGTTTTCCTGCCGGCAAAGTATTTTGGCGCCCGGACCGGCGCGGAGGAGAAAAAAGGGTCGGAATTAAACCGGTAAAAAAAACAAAAAGTTTTACCCGGCGGGCAGGATTTTTATCCCGTCTGCAGAATATTGTGATTTCAAGGTGGTATTTGCAAAGGGTGCCATGGAGGCACCCGGAAGGCCGGCCATAATTAACATAATTAAAATGTAATACAGTTTTAATGGTGACCACGGAGGTCCCGGGAGGGGAATACCCGCGTGGTCATTTTTATTTCTTTGGGGGAGGCGGTTGATGTGCATATTCCCGATGGCTTTCTTGATACCAGGATCTGGGTGGGGGCCGGCGTCCTCAGCGCCGGGGCCGTGGCCGCGGCGGTTGCGAAAACCAGGAAGGTGCTGGAAGACCGGCAGGTTCCTGCCCTGGGCGTGATGGCGGCCTTTATCTTTGCCGCGCAGATGGTTAACTTTCCGGTGGCCGGCGGTACCTCCGGGCACCTGCTGGGGGGCGCCCTGGCGGCGATCCTCCTGGGGCCTTGGAGCGCGGGCCTGATCTTAACCACGGTGCTGATCATTCAGATGCTTTTCTTCTATGACGGGGGCCTGACCGCCCTGGGGGCCAACGTGCTGAATATGGCGGTGATTGCCCCATGGGTGGCATACGGCACCTGCCGCCTGGTGAGCAACCTGTTCAGAAGCAGTGCCGGCCGCACGGCGGCCATCTTCCTGGCCTCCTGGATGTCGGTAATGGCTGCGGCGCTGGCGGCCAGCCTGGAAATTGCCTTCTCGGGCACAGTGCCCCTGAAAATAGTTCTGCCGGCCATGCTGGGGTGGCATGCCCTGATCGGCATCGGGGAAGGCCTGATTACCGTGGTGGTGGTTTCCTTTGTTTCCCGCCTGTGGGGGCTGGAGCAGCCCGAACAGAAAAGCGTTGCGGGGGGTGAGGGATTATGAACAAAAAGAACCTGCTGTGGGGTCTTCTGGTCGCCCTGGTCGTGGCTGCCTTTCTTTCTCCCTTCGCCTCTCCCAGCCCGGACGGGCTGGAGCGGGTGGCTGAAGATAAGGGCTTCCTGCACCTGGCTGAAGGGAAGGAACTGATTCACGCCCTGATGCCCGATTACGTGTTCCCCGGCGTGGCCAGCGGCGGCCTGGCCACTTCCCTGGCCGGCCTGGTGGGCACGCTGCTGGTGTTTGCGGCCATGTATCTCCTGGTCTGGCTTGTGATCCGGCCGAAGGGCAGCGCCGGGAAGGGGCCGTCCGGAAAGGGACACTTGAATTAACAGGTTGCCGGTGGTATAATCTGCTTAAAGCGGATCATGGAGATCCCGGTTTGATAGCTTATTATTTTTAATTAAATATCAAGGAAAGAAAGAGGCCATGGAGGCAGCAGCCTGTCCGGGAAAAGCAGGCTTGTTACCCCATGGCCTTTTTTTAAGGAAGTGTTTCCCATGACCCGGATGATGGATGATTTTCTCCGGACCGGCGGGTGCCCCGGTTCGTTCCTGCACAGGGTGGACCCCCGGGTCAAGGTGCTGGCGGTGACGGGCTTTGTGGCCCTGTCGGCCTCGCTTGCATCCCGGGCGGGCCTGGTGCTGGCGGTGGTTTTTCTGCTGGCGCTTACGGCGGCAGCGCGGCTGCCCCTGCGCTGGCTGGCCGGCCGCCTGCTGTGGCTGCTGCCCTTTGCCGGTACCATGATTCTTCTCTTTCCGTTTATTACACCCGGTGAGCCCGTCTGGCGCTGGGAATGGGGAGCGCTGGCCATAACCGCCACCCGGGAGGGCTGGCAGCACGCCCTGGTGCTCTCCCTGCGGGTCGTGGCGGCCTTCCTGGCGGTGAACTTTCTGCTGGCCACCACCGGCCTGCGGCAGGTGCTGGAGGCGCTGTCCTTTTTCCGGGTGCCGGCGGTTTTCATCCAGATGATCGAGTTTACCATCCGCTATATTTTCGTGGTGGCCGATGAGTTGCGGCGGATGAACACGGCCCGGACGGCCCGGGGCTTTGTACCGGGGAAACACCTTTTCCACCGGCACACCTTCCGCACCCTGGGGCAGACGGTGGGTGTCCTCTTTGTGCGCTCCTGGGAGCGGGGGGAGCGCATATACCACGCCATGCTGGCCCGGGGTTACACCGGCCAGGTCCACAGGAAAGCCCTTCCCCCACCCGGGGGCCTGGACCTGGCCTGGGGAGCGTTCATCCTGCTGGTGGCCCTGGGACTGCACTTTTTCGACCCGGGGACAATAACCTGGCTATTGTCATGGAAGTAGAGAAAGGAAGTAGAGAAAAGGGAATGAAGGAGCGGAAACCCCTGCCGCAGGTCCCCAAAAAGGGGGCACGGGTAAGGGGTCTTTTTAGGTTTAACATATTCTAAAACCCGGGAGTGATAAGGGTTATGGATTTTGTCATAGAGGTTGAGGACCTGTACTATACTTACCGGGATGGTACCAGGGCCCTTGCGGGCCTTTCGTTTTCCCTACCCCGGGGCTGCCGGGTGGCCCTGATGGGGCCCAACGGGGCCGGGAAGTCCACCCTTTTAATGCATTTGAACGGGATCTACCTGCCCCAGCGGGGAAAGGTGCGGGTTATGGGGCAGGAGGTGAACGCCCGCACGGCCAGGGAAATTAAAAGCCGGGTGGGCCTGGTGTTCCAGGACCCCGACGACCAGGTTTTTTCCTCCACCGTGGAGGAGGACGTGGCCTTCGGCCCGGTAAATATGGGCCTGTCCCCCGCGGAGGTAAAGCGGCGGGTCGACGAGGCCCTGGCGGCGGTGCAGATGGAGGAGTACCGGGACAGGCCGCCCTACCACCTCAGCTACGGCCAGAAAAAGCGGGTGGCCATTGCCGGTGTGCTGGCCATGGGGCCGGAAATTATCGTCCTGGACGAGCCCATGGCCTACCTGGATCCCCAGGGCAAGGATACGCTGCTGGAGATCCTGGACCGGCTGCACCGGCGGGGTACGACCATCCTGGTGGCCACCCACGATGTGGACATGGCAGCCTCCTGGGCCGACTGTGTGGTGATCATCAAGGATGGCCGCACCCTGGCCCAGGGCGATCCGTCGCTGCTGGCCCGGGAGGACATCATCCGCCGGGCCAACCTGCGCTTCCCCCTGGTGGCGCAGATCTTCCGCTCCCTGCCCGAACTGCAGCTTGAAGCCGTGCCCTATACGGTGGAGCAGGCCGCGGCCCTGCTGAGAAAAATCCTGGCGGGGCGCCAGACCTGAAGCGCCTCCGGAGGGGCACTTTTATATTCATTATGGCCGGCCGGTCAGGCTGTGGTATAATAAACTGTAAATGTTTTCTTCCCGGAACATTTCTGCTGAAGGGGAGTTGTTGCTTTGCTGGTGCTACATAAAATTTCGGTGCCCACCCCTTACCCGGTGGGGCCGGTCAACGCCTACCTCATTGCCGCAGAACCCTATACCCTGGTGGACCCGGGGCCCGACACCCGGGAGGCCAGGGAAGTTCTGCAGGGAGAGCTGGACCGCCTGGGGGTTCCCCTGGACCGCATTAAGCGGGTCCTGCTGACCCACTTCCATACCGACCACTGCGGTCTGGCCAGCTGGATCCACTCCCTGACGGGGGCGAAAATACATATCCACCCCTATGATTTGAAAAAATTAAGCGGCAATCACGACTTTATAAAGGAAAGAATGCTTTTTGTCCGTGAAGCCGGTGTCCCGGCGGAAATCCTGGAAGAAATTCTGCAGGACAGGGATAAGCTGCCCCCGCCTTCAGTGCCTCCCGGGAGCGTCGTCCCCACGGTGGAGGGGACGGAAATACCCTTTGAAGGGGGCAGCCTGCAGGCACTGCACCTTCCGGGCCACGCCACGGGCCACCTCTGCTTTTACGACCCGGCGGGCAAAAACCTGATTGCCGGTGATTTTCTGCTGCCCCACATCACGCCCAACCCCTTCCTGGAACCCGACCCCCTTCACCCCCGGCGCCGCAACCCCAGCCTGCGCCATTACCTGGAAGGGCTGGAGAGGCTGCTGGCCATGGACATAGAGCTGGTCTGGCCGGGACACGGGGAAGTCATCGACGATTACCGGAAGCTGGTGGCGGAAGTGCAGGAGCACCACCGGGCCCGCTGCGACGCCCTGGTGGGCCTGCTGCGGGAGCACGGGCCGTGCACCGCCTTTGAGCTTTCCCGGGTTACCTATCCCCACCTGAAGGGCTTCAACATCTTCATGGGGCTGTCGGAAGTCCAGGCCCACCTGGACGTGCTGGTGGAGGAGGGCCGGGTGAAAATGGAAAAAAGGGACGGCGTGGAGTATTATTTCCTGTAGCCGCGCGAGAACACCAACAAGGGGTGCGGGAGAAATTTGGTTTTTCGCTTGCGCTTAATCACGGCTATCTTCGTGGCCAGAGCAGTCATGTGGCTGGTCCGCCTGCTGGGGCGGGGTAGAGGCTCCTCCCTGCCCGGCATGGTGGCCCTGAGGATCTGCCCCGGCATCCTGGCCCACCTGGCCCGCCAGGCCCGCCGGGGTGTGGTTATGGTTACCGGCACCAACGGTAAGACCACCACCAACAATATGGTGGCCCGCATTGCCGGGGAGGCCGGCTACCGGGTGGTGGTCAATGCCGAGGGCGCCAACATGATCACCGGTATAACCACCGCCTTTTTAAGAAAGGCGTCCCTCTGGGGGCGGGTGAGCTGCGATTACGCCCTGCTGGAAGTGGACGAGGCCACCTTTCCCCGGGTTACCCGCCAGGTGCGGCCGGACCTGGTGGTGGTGACCAACTTTTTCCGGGACCAGCTGGACCGCTACGGGGAACTGGATACCACCGTATCCCTCATCCGGGAGGCCCTGGAGAAGCTGCCGGGAACCGGGCTGGTGCTGAACGCCGACGACCCCCTGGTGGCCTCGCTGGCCGCAGCCGCCGGCGGGGAAGTGCTTTACTACGGCCTGGGCGAACACCGTCGGGTCACCTCCTCTTCCTCCGCGGCCCGGGAGGGGCGTTTCTGCCCCCGCTGCGGGCAGGAGCTCGCCTATGCCTACTATCAATACAGTCAGCTGGGTAATTATCGCTGCCCCGGCTGCGGCTTTTCCCGGCCCCCGGCTGGCGTGGAGGGCACGGAAGTCTTCCCTGAGGAGCGCCGCACCACCTGCCGCCTGCGCTCGCCCGCCGGCGATTACGAGCTGGTTATTCCCGTCCCCGGCCTGTACAACCTCTACAACGGCCTGGCGGCCTTTACGGCGGGCCTGGCCCTGGGCGTGGAGCCGCGGGTGATCACCCGCGCCCTGGCGGGTTATACGCCGGCCACCGGGCGCATGGAGAGGTTCCGCTACCGGGAAAAGCCGGTGCTCCTGAACCTGGTCAAAAACCCCACCGGGTTCAACGAGGGCCTGGGAACGCTGCTTTCCCTCCCCGGCCCGGTGGATGTGCTCATCGCCATCAACGACAACGATGCCGACGGCCGGGACATCTCCTGGCTGTGGGACGTGGATTTCGAAGTCCTGGAGGAAGAGCACCGGCACGTGAACCTGCTGGTCTGCACCGGGCAGAGGGGGGCGGAAATGGCCGTCAGGCTGAAGTACGCCGGAGTACCCCTGGAGAAGATTGTGGTGGAGGAAATGTCCCGGGCCGTGGAGCGCGTCCTGAACGGGCCGGGGAAAACGGCCTGCCTCCTGGCCACCTATACGGCCTTATGGCCTGTGGAAAGGATTTTGAGCGGTTATGCCAGAAGGGAAAATCGTGTTGAAAGTCTGCCATCTGTATCCTGAGCTGCTGAATCTCTACGGGGACCGGGGTAATGTGATGGCCTTCGCCCGCCGCTGCCGGTGGCGCGGCCTGGGGGTGGAGGTGCAGCCGGTCAATCCCGGCGACCCGGTGGACTTCCGGGAAGTGGATTTCCTCTTCCTGGGCGGGGGTTCCGACCGGGAGCAGAACCTCATCGCCCGGGATCTGGAAAAACGCCGGGATCTCCTGCAGGCGGCGGTGGAAGACGGGCTGGTGGTGCTGGCCATCTGCGGCGGCTACCAGCTCCTGGGCAGGTACTACCGGACCCTGGAGGGCCGGGTCATCCCCGGCCTGGGGCTCCTGGACCTTTATACGGAGGCCGGCCGGAAGAGGATGATCGGCAACGTGGTCATCGAGCTGCAGATAGAGGGGGAGCCGGTGCGGGTGGTCGGCTTTGAAAACCACGCCGGGCGGACCTTCCTGGGACCGCAGGTTTCCCCGCTGGGCCGGGTGCTGGTGGGCTGCGGCAACAACGGGGAAGACGGCACCGAGGGGGCCCGCTACAGGAACGTGTTCTGTTCCTACCTCCACGGCCCGCTGTTACCCAAGAACCCGCGGCTGGTGGATTACCTCATTTCCCTGGCCCTCGCCCGCCGGGGCCTGCCCGCGGACCTTGCCTCCCTGGACGACAGCCTGGAAAACGCGGCCGCGGAAGTAATGCTCAGGCGCCTGTTAAAGTAAAAACCGGGCAACATATCACCGGTTCAAATTATTGTCCGGCTTTTATGTGCCCTGGTTTTACTCGTCGCTCCCGGTCGTTTCGCTGGCCGGGCCAAAAGGCCTCGTCTCCGGTCTTCGGCGGGTACCGGCCACATTCACACATCCTGTGTTCAGGTGGCCTCCGCGGACATCCTGTCCGCGGCCCCGCCTCATCCCGTCGCCTCGGCCTGGCCCGGCGGCGCTCACTCCAGGTCGCTCCTACTGTAAAACCAGGGCACAGTCTACAGCCTGAAACCGGGAAACAGATCCCGGTTTTTTTTTGCTTTGGTCAAGGCCCCGGTTTTCCTCCGGGGCCTTGCCTTGCTCAGTCGAAAAAAGTGGCATGTCAAGGGACACCTGCTTACTGTGTAAACACTTTCTTTAGGCAGCCCGCGGTCAAAATCCATAGAAAAGTCAAATAAAACAAAGTTTTTTACTTTAGTGATAATTTTATAATCTTCTGGCATATCTTTTGCTCTTTCTACCGGGTAAGTGCCTGCCTCTTCCAGTGAGTTCCGGCCGCCCCGGCCGGCTGCGCCTGCCTCCTGCCGGGGTCACATTCTTTTCCGGGCCGGGTGAACCCTGTTAAATGCTCTTCCCCCGGTACTGCCGGGATCATCGTTGAAGCTTACCACACACTGCGGGGAAAGGAGACGTATCCAGTGCGGGAAACAGTAATTGTCAGTGCAGCCAGGACACCCTTTGGAAAACTGGGCGGGGCTCTGGCCCCCCTCACCGCCGTCCAGCTGGGAGGCGTGGTGATCAAGGAAGCCCTCCGGCGGGCGGGTATTGACGGGGAACAGGTGGAAAACGTGATCATGGGGCAGGTGCTGCAGGGGGGCTGCGGGCAGATCCCCTCGCGCCAGGCCACCCGGCTGGCGGGCCTGCCCTGGGAAGTGCCCTCGGAAACCATCAACAAGGTCTGCGCCTCCGGCCTGCGGGCGGTAACCCTGGGCGACCAGATCATCCGGGCCGGCGACGCCGACATTATCGTGGCCGGCGGCATGGAAAGCATGAGCAACGCCCCCTACTTTGTACACGCCCGCTGGGGCCTGCGCATGGGCGACACCCGGTTTGTGGACCTGATGGTTCACGACGGTCTCTGGTGCGCCTTCTACAACCGGCACATGGCCATCCACGGCGGGGAAGTGGCCAGGGAATACGGCATCTCCCGGGAAGAACAGGACGAATGGGCCCTGCGCAGCCACCGGCTGGCCATAGCGGCCATAGATGCCGGCCGGCTGAAGGAAGAAATTGTGCCCGTGACCGTACCCCAGAAGAAGGGCGACCCGAAAACGGTGGACACGGACGAAGCGCCCCGGCGGGACACCAGCCTGGAGGCCCTGCGCCGCCTGCCGCCGGTATTCGACCCCAACAATACGGTTACGGCGGGTAACGCCCCCGGGGTCAACGACGGGGCGGGGGCCCTGGTGCTGATGTCCCGGGAAAAGGCTGACGAACTGGGCATAAAACCCCTGGCCACCATCCTGGGGCACGCCTCGGTCTCCCAGGACGCCAGGTACATCGCCACCGTACCCGGGCTGTCCATCAACAAGCTGCTGGCCAGAAAAGGTCTGACCGTGGATGACATCGACCTTTTCGAAGTGAACGAGGCCTTTGCCGCCGTGGTCCTGGTCAGCGCGAAGATTGCCAGCCTGCCCAAAGACAGGGTAAACGTGAACGGCGGCGCGGTAGCCTTCGGCCACCCCATCGGTGCCAGCGGCGCCCGCATCCTGATGACCCTCATCTACGAGCTGCGCCGGCGCGGCGGCGGGCTGGGCATCGCAGCCATCTGCAGCGGTGCCGCCCAGGGCGATGCCGTGCTGGTGCGGGTGGACG
>Ga0247720_100393_pt1 | contig 16733 bp, 10 predicted proteins | sample MSEWel2015_12_15_FD_189078 | JGI IMG/M metagenome (GOLD analysis project Ga0247720, IMG submission 189078) | Subsurface sediment microbial communities from gas well in West Virginia, United States - MSEEL Well Study Marcellus 3H_2015_12_15 | ecosystem: Environmental > Terrestrial > Deep...
ATTTTTCCAAAATAGAGATTTTTTTATGTGTTAAAAACCATTAAAAGTCAGTCTAAAAAAAACGATAATACACTTAAGAGGTGAGAAAATGACAAAATATATTTTTGTAACAGGAGGAGTTGTATCTTCTCTTGGCAAAGGCATAACTGCTGCATCATTGGGAAGGCTTTTAAAAAGTCGCGGCATATCAGTTGCTATTCAAAAATTTGACCCTTATATAAACGTAGATCCCGGCACAATGAGTCCATACCAACATGGTGAAGTTTTTGTTACAGAAGATGGGGCGGAGACAGACTTAGACCTTGGCCATTATGAGAGGTTTATAGACATTAACCTTACCAAAAATAGCAATGTAACTGCAGGTAAAGTGTATTGGTCTGTCATCACAAAAGAGAGAAAAGGGGATTATCTTGGTGCCACAGTGCAAGTGATACCTCACATAACGAACGAAATTAAAGAAAGAGTATACAGAGTTGCAAAAGAAAAAAATGTGGACGTAGTAATAACAGAAATTGGCGGAACAGTAGGAGACATAGAAAGCCTTCCTTTCCTTGAAGCTATAAGACAAGTAGCAATTGAACAAGGTAAAGACAATGTTATGTTTATCCACGTCACATTAGTACCTCATCTTGGTAATACAGGGGAATTAAAAACAAAACCTACTCAACATAGCGTTAAAGAATTAAGGTCAATAGGTATTCAACCGGATATGATTGTATGCAGAACAGAACTTTCTCTAACGCAGGACTTAAAAGAAAAAATCGCTCTTTTTTGCAATGTAGATGTAGAAGCGGTTATAGAGAATAGAGATGTAGAATCAATTTATGAAGTACCATTGGAATTCGAAAAGCAAAAAGTAGATGAATATGTGCTAAGAAGATTAAATTTGCCCCTTGGCCAATCGGATTTAAAAGAGTGGAGAGAATACGTAGAAAAAGAAAAAAACCCCACAAAACAGGTAGAAGTAGCTTTGGTGGGAAAATACGTTGACCTTCATGATGCTTATATAAGCGTTGTAGAAGCATTAAAACATGCGGGAGTTTATCATAGAGCTGCTGTGAATATAAGGTGGGTAAATGCTGAGCATGTAAATGATGAGACAGTGGAAAAACTTTTAAAGGGAGCAGACGGTATATTAGTGCCGGGAGGATTTGGTGATAGAGGCATTGAAGGCAAAATAAGGGCTATCCAGTATGCAAGGGAGAACAAAATTCCTTACCTTGGATTGTGCCTTGGGATGCAGTGTGCTGTAATAGAATTTGCGAGAAATGTAGCAGGACTAAAAGGAGCTAATTCTACAGAGTTTGACCTGGATACTTCCCATCCTGTAATAGACCTCATGCCTGAACAAAAAGACATAGATGAAAAAGGCGGCACAATGAGATTGGGAGTGTATCCTTGTAAAGTAATTGAAGGAACAAAAGCTTATGAAGCCTATAAAGACGAATTAATTTATGAAAGACATAGACATAGGTACGAATTCAATAACCAATACCGGGAGCTTTTAACCTCAAAAGGCCTTGTGCTTTCAGGTCTTTCTCCTGATGAAAGGTTGGTTGAAATGATAGAATTAAAAGACCATCCTTATTTTGTGGCATCCCAGTTCCACCCGGAATTCAAGTCAAGACCTTTAAAACCTCATCCATTGTTTAGAGATTTCATTGGTGCAATGTTGAAGAAGAAAGAATAAGGGCGGATGAATATCCAGCCCTTTATATATAAAACAAAAAATAGAGGTTATAAAAGAAGACCCAAAAAATAATGTTTTCTTAGAGTGTGCTTTAGAAGGAAATTGTGACTTCATCGTCACAGGTGACAATCATTTGCTTCAACTTAAAGAGTATAAAAATATTAAAATAGTAAAAGCAGAAGAATTTGTAACTATATTGTAATCCTTTTGCAATATAACTGTAACATAAGTATACTACAATAGGCTTAAGAAGTGCAAAAAACAAAAGAGGAGGGGAGCAATGGGAAGAAAAGTAAAATATTTAATTGCTTTTTTAGTGATTTTCTTAATCGCTAGCGAAACTTTTGCTTATGCGGATGTAACTTCTATGCAAAACTTACCTTCTTATTTAATTGCTACTGGTGACTATGTAAATATCAGGAAAGGTCCAGGTACGCAGTATAGCATAATAACACAAGTTAATAAAAACACTTTATTAAATGTAATTGATAGGTCAAGCAACTGGTACAAAGTCAGACTTCAAAATGGCACAGTAGGTTGGATTGCAGGATGGCTAACGGCGACTCCTTTACCATCTTCTATCAAAGTAACTGCCAATGATGTAAACATTAGAAAAGGCCCGGGCACTAACTACGGAATAATCACACAGGTGAAAAAAGGTACTGTCTTAAGTGCTCTTGACAAGTCAGGAGATTGGTACAAGGTTAAACTCCAAAATGGCACAATAGGTTGGATTGCAGGATGGCTGGTAGTTCCAAGTGATACTTCTAATAATCAATCAAATAGCAATTCTGCAACTCAAAGTTCCAATATAACCCCTAATAATCAGACACCCAAAAATGATACTCCTCCTGCTAATACACAGCCTGGTTCAACAGTGACAAATAATCAAACTTCGAATACAGATATTTCCCCCTCCAGTTCAAACAATACTTCTGCGAATCAAGACAATAAAACTCCTGCTAAACTTTACACTGTTGACAGCGTAAAATTTGATAAGCAAGGCGAATCAAAAGGTGTAATTATTTCTACTGATAGCCCTAATTATACTGTGACAAAGCAAGCAGCCAAAAGCGTTATTTTTGTGGAATTAAACAATACTGTGTTAAGGGGGGAAGTTCGCGGATTTGGTGTTGATGACGAAATAGTGAGGGGAGTTCTGCCAAATCAAATTTCTCCCACTCTGGTTAGAATAGTAATCACCTTAAATAAAGATGCCAATTATTCTGTAACCCGTGAAGAGGGAAAATTGATAATCAATATAAATCCTTCAGTTACTTTATCCACTTCTTTAATGATAGCAGGAGATGTAGTAAATATACGAAGCGGTCCCGGAACCCAATACGATGTTGTTGCACAGCTCACAAGAGGATACATATTAGAAATGCTTGATAAATCAGGGGACTGGTATAAAGTAAAGCTAAAAGATGGAAGAATTGGGTGGGTGGCTGGTTGGCTTGTCACAGTGTATCAGATTGGTGATGGTTCTACCAATATTGCTGACAGAAGAACAGGCAATGTGCCTTCAAGAGGAGACCTAGGTCAAGCTCTTTCTAGTTTACCCTACGCGGGGAAGGGAGTATGGTATAGCATTTATTCTACTATGCCTACTGCTTTGGATTTGAGCCGTTTTGCCAGTTCAAATGTAACTCACATCTACCTTGAGGTTGCGACTTCCACAGCAGGATTTAAAGATGAATGGAAAGCGTGGCTGGATGACGTAGTACCTGCAGCTCACAGAGCTGGTATAAAGGTTATTGCATGGTTATATACAGACTTAAAAAATCCCGCCTATGATGCTGATTTAACACTTCAGGTTGCTAATTACACCACTCCAAGCGGTCATAGAGTGGATGCTGTTGCTGCAGACATAGAAGATTTACCTCAAACAGATCCAATCAAAGCTTCTCAAATGGTAGAAGACTACGCAACGCAGGTTTTAAAAGACCTTCCTGCAGCAATGCCTTTTATCGCGATAACTTATCCTCCTCAATATCGACCCAATTATCCTTATTCTACGATGGCGAAATATTTTAATGCAATTGCTTTAATGGACTACTGGCATGTTTCAAGTAAGGATTATACTTACGATGATTCCAAAAATTTTGTTTCTGAGTCCATAAGAAGGCTAAGAGAGTGGGTAGGGAATGACTATCATATAGAAGTCATACTGCATGGCTATGACGAAAAAGGATTTGGGCTCCCGACATTGGAAGAATTAAGAGGAGCTTTGGATGCAGCAAAAGAGGCAACAGGATATTCAATATATACCTGGAATACCTTGACTGACGAATTAAAAGATTTATTTGCAAGTTATTAAAAGAAGGGGAATAGCAAAGGCTATTCCCCTATTATTTATGTAAAACTGTTTGATAATCAATTAATAATAGAGTATAATAATGGATGTAAAAGAATTAAATAAGGAGATTGGCAACTAAATGAAAAAAACTTCTATTTTTATAGCAGCTTTACTAATTGTATCCTTTTTGCTGTGGAGAGAAATTTCCCATATTTCTACAATAAAAGTTTTACAATCCCAAACTCCAAAGACAAATCGCGTCGCTTTTACATATACACCTTTTAACTCCCAAAATGGAGAAATTTCTTTTAAAGAATATAAAGATACTACTTACCTTGAAATTGTAGCTGATGACAATAGTGAAATTGGCATACGCTACAGCGTAGACAAAAAGTTAATTAAAGATTATATTTTAGCTTTTCGTTTTTTATCCCATACGGGATTTGGAGAAGTAACACTTAATGTAAAAGAAAAGGATAAAAGCCTCATCTATGGTTTTGTAGTGTTTCCTGAAAAGGAAATTGACAAAAATTATGAAATTCTTGAAAATAGTTTTACTCCTAATTATATTGGTGCAGACAAAAATATAAAGTTAATGGATTTTCTAAAAAGCAAGGGATTAAATCCTGATAAAATTGATGAGGTAGATGTAACAATAACAGTTTCAAATGGACAGCATCTAATATTATTACTAAATGGTACTTTTAATGGTAGTGAATCCATACCTCATAACTTTGCTAATTTCAAATATCAATCTATTTATTCTACAAATTATCTTGAAAATATTCCTAAAAAAGAAATAACACAAAAAACAACAAATCTTGATATTAAACTGATGCTTTTAGGAATTCCTAAAAGAGAAAGTATATTAAAAGTGGGAGATAATTTTAAATTAGTAGCATATGTAAAAAATACTTCACCAACATCTATTGAAAATATACGTTTAAAATTGATAGAGCCATATGGTTATGGTGTAGTTATTCCTTCTGATGAAACTTACGAAAAATATATTGGTGAATTAAAACCTGGAGAAATAAAAAATATAGGGTGGAATTTGAAAGCCAATCGAGCTAATGAAGTAAATTTTAATAAACCATGGATTGTCAAAGTAATTGTAGAGTCGGATAAATATTGTGGACAAAATCAAATTCCTATCACCATAATTGATAACAGAGAAGGCAAAATTTTTTATGTTATGACAGAAGATTTAGAACCAATAGATAGTGCGGGATATGTTGGGAAATGGGGTAATAGAAACAGTTGGCTTGACCCAGAAGAATTTAATATACAATTGGTGGAAAAACCACAGGCTCTAAATGAAATCGCTGATAAATACGGGGCAAAGTGGACTCATTTTATTGCATATCCTGCTATTGATGGTGCTAAATGGGTTGCTGATAACCTTATAACCGATGCCAATCACAAAAAAGTTTGGCATGATACATTAGATAAAGTGATATCTTCCATGATAAATGGTATAAAAGGAGGACATCAATATACATTGCATCCTCATATGGATTATTCTCCTCAACTCCCGTGGAATTATCTAAGCTACGACTTAAAAACAAATGGCTTTTGGGCTAACCACAATTTACATGGCTGGGCTCATTCTTTAGCACCTGTTTTAAAAGTTAATGATATGACAACACGAATTGGGGCGATAGCGTTTTATCAAGGTCAATTGAATAAACTCTACAGTACTTATTACGGTCAACCTTTGACGTTGAGAATGGGTTCTTTTGATTTTGGTAAAAAGGGAGAAGATAGTTACTTATCAACAGCTGCCTTACAAAATTTAGGAATATATGCCAGTAGTGATGCGAGAGAGTCACAGAAGAAAATATATTTTGCGGATGCCTCAGATATAGATAAAAAAGCGGATAATTTTAATGATATTGGAATGGTGGAACTTTCAGTTGACGAATCCAAGATACTTTTATACGATTCTATGGATTTAAAAACATTAAATGAGAGATTTTATAAATTATACTTAGAGGATGAGAAAAATGGTAGTATAAAACCGGGTGTACATGTTATTTTGGGATTTACACATGCCATGTTTATGATGGGAGATGAAGGGTGGCAAAATACAAAAGGAGGCCATTTTCAAATACTTGATGATCACCTTAAATGGGTGACAGAAAATTACGTTAAGAAGGGCAAGGTTGAGTTTGCTACGGTAGATGAAGCAGTTGCTTCTTACCTTGACTATTATACTCCCAAACCTATTGCGATATATGGAAGAGAAGAAAAAATAAATGATAAAGTTTTTCAATATCCTTTAAGGATATTAGGCAAAGACATACCCTTTGATGAAAACCATGTACAAGAGGTTTTAGCTTCATACCCAGTTCAGCTTATAGGTCAAGTGAAATACATTGAAATTTACGGTCACAACACTTTAATAGCTACAATAAATAACTTTAATGATAATTCATCTTTATTTACTTTTAAACTTCATCAGAAAACAGAGGAAATTTATATGAAGATTTATTTAAAATAAAGAAGGAATTTTCACTGATGTAGAGTATATATATGTATATGGGCAGTAGAAAGAGAAATGTTAAATTAATATTACAGAAATATTACAAATTGGTAACAATTATTGACTCATTATATACCTGATGCTATAATATAATCAGGCTATTTAGCCAAGACATACTACTTGAGCTAAAATGTGCTTACATAGGTAAAAATTTTTGAAAGGCATATTGCCTTTCAAAAAATAAAAAAATAAAAAACTCAAAACAACAAATACAAGGAGGAGGATTAACAGTATGAAGAGCCTCAAAAAGTTAATAGCGTTCGTTGTCACCTTCGCATTGGTGTTTGGCGCTATGTCAGTAGGCTTTGCTGCAAGCCCGTTCACCGATGTGAAAAGCGATGCACCATATGCATCAGCAGTGGACCGTCTTTATGCATTAGGTATTACCCAGGGTATGGGTGATGGCACATACGGTCCAGACTTACCCCTTACAAGAGCTCAGATGGTCACATTTATAATAAGAATGAAGGGTTTAGAAGCTGTAGCACAGGCTGCTGCAAGTGAGACACCAGCATTCACAGATATTAAAGGTCACTGGGCAGTAGGGTATATCAATGTGGCAAAAGACTTAAAAATTACTGATGGTATGGGAGATGGCACATTTGCTCCCGATGCAAAACTTACCTATGGTCAGGCACTTGCATTTGCAATAAGAGCGCTTGACTATACTAATGTACCATGGGGCGTTCCTACACTTGCAAAAGCAATAGACCTTGGCTTGACAGCAGGAATCAATCTTGGCTTCAACGATGTTATAAATCGTGGCGAAGTAGCAATGGTTCTTAACAAAGCTTTAGAAACAGAAACATTCCGTGGATATGATGTGAATGGTAATCCAGTTTATGGTCCTAAACTTATCTCAAAAGTAGCAACATATGCAGATTATACTGTAATAGCAACAAATGCTCAAGACAGTACTGTTCCAGCAGGGAAAGTTAAAGTTTTAGATAAAGATAACAATTTAACAACTATTAATGCAGGTACAGTAGACTTTTCTAAATATTTAGGTAAAAAAGTAACTGTATATTCAGCAAAATATGGTAATCCGGTGTATGTTTCAGAGCAAGCAAATGATGTTGTAACATTCAAAGAAGGACTCAATTCAGTAGGAAAAACAGTATATAAAGACGACACGAATAATACTTCTATACCAGTTAGCGATCCAGCATATGTACTCTATAATGGTTATTTGACTAAATTGTCTAGTCCGAATGTAACAATTTATGCAGGTGCTGATGTTACAATTATTAATAATAATTATGTAATAGCAAATAACTCTTATGCAAGATCGACAATTGTATCTAATGATGTAAAGAGCAGTGATAAATATATCAATATGTCTTCTAACTACGAATTAAAAGGTACAGTAACTGTAACTGGTGCAGTAAATAAAGTAACAGATATTAAGGCTAATGATTACATTTACTATGGTAATCAATATGATGTAAACGGCAATGTAGTTGGAACAGTAATCTATGTAGTAAGAAATCAAGTAACTGGTACTGTTACGGAGAAGTCTGTTAGCGGAACAACTTATAAAGCGTCTATAGATAATGTTTCTTACAAAGTAGTAAATTCAAATGTATGGGGAAGTCTTGGCGTAGGCAATAAAGCAACAGTTATACTTGACAAAGACAATGTAATTGTAGGGGTTGTTTCAACAACTACAACATCTGCAAATTACGCAATATATAAGTCAAAGTCAAGTGTTTATGACGAATGGTTTGCTAAAGTAAATTTGGTAATGCCGGATGGTTCAGTTACTACATTTAATGCAGTGTATAGCAAGGTACCTTCTATAAGTCTCACAGGAGGAAAGATAGTAACTTATACAGTTGATTCAAATAATGCTCTAACAAGTCTTACACCGGTTACGACTACGACTGGTTTAAGAGATTTGACAAGTGCTTCTTATAAGGCTTCTACAAATACGCTGACCGATGCAAATGGAATATATTACCTTAACGATAAGACAATCATATTAAATCATAAGACAGCAGATAATAGCTATGCAGCATTGAAGCTTTCTGATTTGAAAGATGCAAGTGGCTTAAATGGTAAGGTAGTAGTTGATAGTTATAATATTGCGAAAGTAGTAGTATTTACTGATGCATCTTTTGTATCAACTACAACATCTACAGTTTACGCATATGTAACAGGGGTAGCAACTATTTATGCAAGTGATGGTTCAACATTTACAAGATTAACAGTTTTAGAAAATGGTCAAACAAAAACATATGATGCTACATCTACAGCTACATTAACTGATGTTGCACAAAATAAACCTGTTGTATTAACATTAACAAATGGAAAAGTTACAGCAGGAAATGCTCTAACTGCTGTCGGGTCAGTAACATTAACAAATATTGACCAAGTTAATTTGAGAGTTACTGCTTCTGACGGGCAAGGATATCTCTTAGATTCTAATTTCATAGTAGTAAAAACAGATGGCACACGTATGGGATTAGGTGACATTACATCTAGTACAAATGTTAAACTCTATCGTAATGACATTGGCAAGGTATTTGTAATAGAAATACAATAAAACATAGTAAAAAAAGAGTCCTCCTCCTTGGGGGGACTCTTTTTTTTATTCTTTTTTTATGTTACAATGTCTTTGGTATATTTTTCAGAATGGGAGAGAATTGTTTGTATAGGAAGGTTATTATTTATCTAATTATTATGTCACTCGTTTTTAGTTTGATTGGATGTAGTTATGCTGGAAAGAGAGATATTCTTTCAGGGAATGAGTATGATGTTATTGTAGTAGGCGGTGAACCTGAGGGAATTGCTTCTGCTTTATCTGCAGCAAAAAATGGTGCCAAGGTGCTTTTAATAGATAAGCATGACGGTTTGGGCGGGCTTATGACATATGGAATGCTTAATTCGCTTGATATGAGCTATGGTCCTGATGGGACTTTACTCACACAGGGGACTTTTAAGGAGTTTTTTGAAGGAATAGGGTCAAAATATTCTTTTGATGTGGAAGAAGCAAAAAAATTGTTTATGGAGATGATTAAAAGATATCCAAATATAAAACTTTTTTTAAAGACAGACTTTGCAAAGCCTATTATGGAAGGCAATAAGATAATTGGAGTTGTTACAATCAAGGAGGGCAAAGAGATAAAATATTATGGAAAGAGAATAATTGATGCTACACAGGATGCGGATGTTGCGGCATCTGCAGGTGTTCCGTATGCTGTTGGAGCAGAGGATATAGGTTTAAAAGATAAATTTCAGGCTGCTACATTAATTTTCAAGTTAAAGGGTCTTGACTGGGATAATCTTAAAAAAATAATAAATGAAGAGAAAAAAATCCCTGATACTCATATAGATGATACCTCTGCATGGGGATTTTTGAAAATAACAAAAAATTATGAGCCACATGATTCTCTATTAAGACTTAGAGGATTAAATCTTGGAAGGCAGGATGATGGGACAGTCCTTGTAAATGCCCTTATAATCTTTGGTGTAAATGGCCTTGATAAAAAATCTATCGAAAACGGGAAACAAAAGGCAGAAAAAGAACTTCCTTATATAATAGACTTTTTTAGAAAAAACATTCCCGGCTTTGAGGAAGTAGAATTGGCAGGAATCGCTCCAGAGCTTTACATAAGAGAGACAAGGCATATAAAAGGATTGTACACACTTGATATAAATGATGTAGTTTTTAACAAAGATTTTGAAGACAGGATTGCAATAGGTTCTTATCCTGTAGACATTCAACCTACTTCGCCGGATAATTATGGATATGTTTATGGTACTCCTGCTGAATATTCCATCCCTTTAAGGTGCATTGTACCACAGAAGGTAGAGAATTTACTTGTTGTGGGGAGGTCTGCTTCATACAGTCATCTTGCATCAGGTTCTGCCCGGACTATTCCTATAGGTATGGCAGTAGGAGATGCCGCAGGAGTTGCAGCAGCATATTCTATAAAACACAATCTGTCTTTTAAAGAAATTGCGGAAGATATAAATGATGTTAAGAATATCCAGAAGATATTAGTAAAACAGGGGGCATATTTAAAGCCTTTTAAAATACATAATAAGGCAGAAGAGCACTGGTCAATAGAAGGTCTTAAATTTGTACTTCACTGGGGACTTTTTCCTTCTGGTTTTAACCCGGGGTATGACAATAACTACAGATTTGATGAACCTATAAATGGATATGTGTATAACTATATGATGTCAAATATGATTTTAAGAGCAATTCCTTCTAAAAAAGAGAATGTGTTAAGAGTAAAGGAGCATTTCGAAGAAAAATTTTCAGATAAAAAGACTCCAATAAATAAGTTAGATGCTATGAGAATGCTTTTATCTTATGCAGGAGTGAAAATAGACACAGAGAAAAAGGTAGAAGGCCTTTTACATGTTGCTTTTAAAAAAGGCATCATATCGGAGGAAGTATATGGCAGGCTTAAAAATAGTGATATAGTTACATGGGCAGATACTTATGATATTACTAGGTCTTTATATATTTACCTGAGTGAAAAGTAATTGTACAAAAGGCTTAATACTTTAAATAATTTGGAGGTAATTTATGATTACATTGCTGATTTTGATAAGTGTTGGTTTAAGCGCTTCAGCGCAGCTTTTGTTAAAGTTGGGGACGAAAAATGTGAATTTGTCAGGCGATTTGATACATATTTTGCTTCAATATGTCAATATTTACGTAATCGCGGGGATTGTAAGTTATATTATAAGTATGCTTGTATGGCTGTATGTATTAACAAAAGTAGAAGTAGGTTATGCCTATTCTTTTACAAGTTTAGGTTTTGTTTTCGTTATGTTATTTAGTATTCTTCTTTTTGGTGAGAGTGCAAATATACTAAAGATAATCGGTACTTTGTTTATATGCATTGGAATTATATTAATATCAAGAGGAGTATAAGAATTTTTGCTTGGAGAAGCAAATGATTAAGTAGAGGTGATTTACAATAGATAACACTTTTAGAATAACCGGAATAGTAAATAAGTATAAAAATTATGTAACATTAATGAGACCAAAGCAATGGATAAAAAATGTATTTGTATTAGCAGCTCTTGTTTTTAGCAGGAAAATGCTGGACGCTTTGTCTTTTGAGAGGGCATTAGCGGGCTTTTTGCTGTTTTGTGCTGTTTCTTCAAGTGTTTATATTATAAATGACATAGCAGATATTGAAAAGGACAAGCTGCATCCCAAGAAAAGGTTAAGACCTCTGCCTTCAGGTTCTGTGACTAAAAAAGAAGCAATTGTTTTATTCATAATCCTTCTTTTAATCTCCTTGATTTTCTCCTTTATGCTTGATATAAATTTTGGAATTATAGTATTGCTTTACTTAATTGTAAATTTGGCTTATTCCTTTTATTTTAAAAATATTATTATAATTGATGTGATGATTATCGCTATAGGATTTGTATTGAGAGTTATTGCCGGCGCAGTGGTCATAGACGTCCCCAGTTCTCCATGGCTTTTGCTCTGTACACTTTTGCTATCTCTTTTTCTTGCAATTACTAAAAGAAAGAGTGAAGTTATTTTACTTGAAGATAGTGCAAAGGAACACAGGGATGTTTTTGATAAATATAGTGTAGAACTTCTCAATAACATGCTTTCAATAGTGACCTCCTCTACGATAATAGCTTATTCTCTTTATACTTTTTATTCTGATAAGGGATATTTGATGATGATTACTATACTTTTTGTCATATATGGCATATTTAGATATCAGTATATTTCTGACAAAAAAAATTTGGGTGGAAATCCAGAACAGGCTTTTTTTGAGGACAAGCCTTTTCTTATAAATGGGATTTTATATGCTATTACTGTTATTTTGATTCTATATTTTTATTGATGGAGAGGAAAACTATGGGTGTTCTTTTGGATTTGGCTTTGTATTTGGTCTCTACTTTGCTTGTTATACTGACAGCTATAAAATGGGTAAATAGGCTTAAGCTTGACGGATTTGCTGATAAAATTCTTGCATATTTTCTTTTTTCAATAACTGAAATAGTTATAGTAAATATAGTAATTGGGTTATTGTTGCGTCTTCTTTATCCTATATACTTATTTTTAATGGTTTTAGTGATATTTTTAGTGACAGGTTTTTATTTCAAAGATTGGTCTGTTAGGATAGGATTTAGTGGGATAAGGAATTTTTTTAAAGACATAAAACCTGGTTTTCTTTTTATAGTATTGTCACTCACGACAATAATTGGTATTGTATGGGTCCTTTATATCATATTTCTCTTTCCTCCTTATGCTACAGATGAGATTATGTATCACCTTGCAGGCCCTGTGGAGTGGATAAAACACGGCATGATATATAATATCAATCAAGATCAGATATCCCAATGGGTAAACTGGTATCCTAAAAATACTGAAATGCTATTTTTATGGAACATGGTGTTTTTAAAAAGCGACAAAATAGCTGGAATAACCCAGTTTATATTTGCCTTAGTTGGGATTATAGGGATTTATGGTATAGGGAGAAAGTTGGGTATAGATAACTATTATTCGCTGTGTGGAGGATTGATGTTTTTATTGACGCCTGTCGTGTTTATACAGGCGAAAACAGCTTACATTGATGTAGCATTTTCTGTAATGGTGATTATGGCTTTAAATTATCTTTTATATTTGTATAAAGAATTTGACATGAGGTATGTTTATTTGTTTTCTCTTTCTGTAGCTTTTATGAGCGGTATGAAAGGTTCAGGTGCCATATATGCAGTTGTATTTATGTTTTTGTTAATTATTGCATTGGTTAGGCATAGAAATACAAATAGTTTAAAAAGCTTATTATTTGGATTATTTGTATATATTTTGTTTGCTGTAACCTTCGGAGCGTTTTGGTACTATAGAACCTGGTATTATTACGGCAATCCAGTGTATCCTTTTACAATCAGCTTTCATGGTATAACTATATTTAAGGGATTGGGAAATGCAAAAGAGATGATTTTTGACCCAAATGTACCTTTTGAAATGAAGGATATGGGCAAATTAAAACGTATATTTTTTTCCTGGTATGAAAATTTTAATTTTGCAAGGGGATATCATTATGATTCAAGAATAGGGGGATTTGGACCTGTATGGTATATTTTAAGTATTCCTGCAATTATCATATATTTTATAAAGTCTATTTTTGATAAAAAATGGATTAACATATTTTTCTTTTTTTCAACTGTAATATTATTTTGGATAACTCCTGAGAACTGGTGGACCCGATATGTAATATTTATTTTGGCATTGGGATATGTGGCAATATATTATTTGATTGAAAATATAAGATTTACAAGGTATATTGTAGAGCCGATTATACCTATTTTGGTCTTATTTGCTATTGTTATATCAATAAGAACTTATTTGCCTCTAGGAATTGAGTCATTCGAAACTTTTGAAAGGTTAAAACAAACTCCCGTTTTTGACAGAAGTGCTTTTATGGCAAATCCCTTTTATAAAAATGATGTATCCTTTTTAAGAGATGTGAAAAATTCAAGAATAGGGCACTTTACATTGGGACCCATGTATCCTCTTTATGGTTATGGATTGAGTAATGACCTTTTTTATGTTGGATATATTGAGAATGAATCCGCGTTTTTTAAGTACGTAGAAGAAAATAAAATTGAATATGTAGTTGTTATAAATAATTCCAAATATAATGAATGGATGAAAGAGGATAAACAGTTTAAATTGATTTATGAAGGAGAAATGCACAATGTCTACAAAGTTTTAAAGTGACTGCATTTATATTAGTTTATATTTTGTAGGAGATGGTTAAAATGAAGAAAAAATATTTAGACATTTTTTTGGGGATATTGTTTATAATTCTTATATTTTTTATGGCAAATAGATTTTTTAAAGATTCTGAAAAAATAGTTTTTTTTAAAGAATCGTGGAACTATGTATATAATCTATTTGAAAAAATAATGGGTTTAAAATAAAATTAAAATAGTATGATAATTTTTGAGGTGATAGTTTTGAAGAAAAAATACTTTGCAATATTGATGACAGTGATTTTTGGTATGGCTATTTTATTAACATCTGTAGCAGGTTGCAGTTATAGTAAAAAATGGATATCACAGAAAGGGGAAGATAATTCGAAAGCAGAGGTGATTGAAGAAAGAGAACAATTGCCTCCACCTCCTGATATTACACCTCCTAAGGAAAAAGGGGATGAATATGACGTCATAGTGGTGGGGGGTGAACCAGAAGGAGTTGCAGCTGCTGTTTCTGCGGCGAAAAACGGTGCTAAAGTTTTACTCATAGATAAGCATGATGGACTTGGTGGGCTTATGACCTATGGGATGTTAAATACTATAGATATGAGCCGAGGGCCTAAAGGGGAACTCCTTACAAGAGGTACTTTTGAAGAGTTTTTTAAAGGGATAGGCTCTGTAACTTCTTTTGATGTGGAAAGAGCGAAGAAAGTATTTCTGAAACTGGTCAAAGACCAACCTAATATTACTTTGTCTTTGAATACCATTTTTAAAGAGCCTATCATGGAAGGAGATAAAATTGTAGGTGTTGTAGTAGAAAAAGATGGGAAAAATATACGTTATTATGGGAAGAGAGTTATAGATGCTACGCAGGATGCTGATGTTGCGGCGGCAGGTGGTGCCCCTTATACCATTGGTGCAGAAGATATAGGGATAAATAGAATTCAAGCTTCTACCCTTGTTTTTAAATTAAAAGGAATTAACTGGAGCGATTTGACCAGGATAATAAAAGAAGAAAAGAAAATACCAGGCACTTATATTGACTCTACTTCAGCAAATGGCTTTGCTACTATCACCAGAAATTATAAGCCGACCACTGAAATGTTAAGGCTAAGGGGACTCAATGTAGGGAAGCAAGACGATGGCACAGTATTGATTAATGCACTTTTGATATTTGGTGTTAACGGTTTGGATCCTGAGTCCAAAGCAAAAGGGATGGAATTGGCAAAGGCGGAGCTTCCTCGTATTGTTGAATTCTTGAAGAAAAATATTCCTGGTTTTGAAAATATATCTCTTGCAGGTACTGCACCAGAGCTGTATGTAAGGGAAACAAGGCATATAAAGGGGTATTACACCTTGTCTATAACTGATGTAGTTTTTAATAGGGATTTTGAAGATAGAATAGCAATCGGGTCATATCCTGTAGATGTGCAAGCTACTTCTCCCAATGATACAGGATATGTATATGGCAAACCAGTTCAATATGCTATACCTTTTAGGTGCATTGTGCCACAAAAGGTGGAAAATCTTTTAGTAGTGGGAAGGTCTGCCTCTTACAGTCATCTTGCGGCAGGTTCAGCACGGACTATACCTATTGGAATGGCTGAAGGTGATGCTGCCGGTGTAGCAGCAGTGTATTCCATAACAAAAAATAAATCTTATAAGGAAATAATGGCCAATATGGAAGACATAAAAAACATTCAATCAATACTTGTGAGTCAAGGAGCTTATTTAAAGCCATTTAAGGTAGAAAATCCTGCAGAAAAACACTGGTCTTTTGAAGGGTTAAAATTGGTGCTAACTTGGGGACTTGTTGTACCCGGTTATACAAACGACTATAAATTTGATCAGGATATTTCTAGCATTTCTTTCTATTATTTAATATCAAATCTTGTAAAACAAGCCATACCTGAAAAGGCAGATGTTGTAACGGGAAATGTTTCTGAATTACAAAAGTTTATTGTAAGAGAACCTATAACAAAAAAAAGTGCTGCACAGATACTTTTGACCTACGCAGGATACAAGGATGAGATTACTGCAAATGAAGGTAAATTATTTGAACTGGCTCATCAAAAAGGATTAATTTCTGACAAGGCTTACGACCATATGAAGGATAAAAAATTTGTCACATGGGCTGACACTTATGATATGGCACTGACATTGTATAGAAAGTTGAAGTAGAAAATTAAATATATTTTTTATTTAGGCATATGCTTATTTTGGATTTATTGTTGCGGAGCTAAATGCCAAAATAGCATATGCTGTATTTGTTTTAGAGGGCCAAAATAATATTTTGCGGTAAAAATATAAAGAGAACGTGATATACCTTAAAAAAATTTTTATTTTTTAAGAAGATTTAGGAGGATTTTTAAAAGCAATGTAGAATATATATATTACAAGACAAACTTATTTATTTTAAATTAGTAAGTCTAAGATTAAAAATATAATAATGGTTATAGTGATACTGCAGGAAGATAGGTAGAAGAACTAAAAGTAAACAAGTAAAC